>JAEEGI010003594.1_pt1 | contig 36850 bp, 24 predicted proteins | sample 8958751 | NCBI WGS metagenome assembly JAEEGI01 (sample SAMN16246545, study PRJNA631951) | gut metagenome | biome: gut microbiome; feature: rumen; material: KS-attached | host: Bos | place: Iran: Karaj | collected 2018-10 | reverse complement strand
CGGCACAGAATTACGACGATATAATTGCCTGTCGTCGCCATCTGCACCAATACCCCGAACTTTCGCAGGAGGAGTTCAAAACCATGGAATTCGTTGCCGCAAGGCTCCGCGACTACGGTTTGAATCCCGTTACGGGGATAGCCAAGACCGGCGTTATGGCGATGATCGAGGGCCGCAACCCCTCGTCGTACTGCGTGGCCCTGCGCGCCGACTACGACGCCCTGCCCCTCGAGGAATGTACCGGCCTGCCCTTTGCCTCTGAGAACAAGGGTGTTATGCACGCCTGCGGACACGATATGCACACATCTTCGCTGCTCGGGGCGGCAAAAATCCTGACGCAACTCAAGGACACTTTCGAAGGTTCGATAATGCTTATCTTCCAGCCTTCGGAGGAGAAATACCCCGGCGGTGCCTTTATGATGCTTGAGGACGGCGTTTTCGCCAAGACAACCCCCAACGAGATTTATTCCTTCCATTGTCTGCCCGAGATGGACTGCGGCAAGATAGGCATGCGCAAAGGAAAATATATGGCCTCCACCGACGAGCTTTACCTTACGGTGAAAGGCAAAGGCGGACACGGCGGCACCCCCAACCTCGACATCGACCCCATAGTGATTGCTTCGCACATCATCGTGGCAATGCAGCAGATAGTGAGCCGCAACGCCAACCCCGTAATGCCCACCATTCTGTCGTTCGGCAAGATGATCGGCCTCGGCCGCACCAACATCATCCCCGACGAGGTAAAGATTGAAGGCACCATACGCACTTTCGACGAGGAGTGGCGTCTCGACGCGCACCGTCGCATAACACGCATAGCGCAAGGCCTGGCCGAGAGCATGGGCGGCAGCTGCGACGTATTCATCGATTTCGGCTACCCCTACGTCTTCAACGACGACGACTGCACCCAGCGTACCCACGACAACGGCGTGGAATATTTCGGCGCCGAAAACGTGGAATGGCTCGACATGCGTATGACCGCCGAGGATTTCGCTTTCTTCGCACAGAAAGTGCCTGCCTGCTACTACCGCATTGGCGTGCATATCCCCGGCACACCAATCACCAACCTGCACCGTCCCAACCTTATGATCGACGAAAAGTCGATAGAATATGCCATGGGATTTATCGCATACAACGCCCTTAAAGCATTGAAAACCAAATCAAAATTGCAAAAATAATGAAGAAAACATTTGTCATTACATTTTTCTGGGCTCTGAGCCATATCGCCTTTGCCCAGTCGCACCTCAACGTGCTGTTTATTGGCAACAGCTACACCGATGTGAACAACCTACCCTCGCTGATACAGCAGATGGGCTACTCCACAGGTGACACGATAACCTACCAGTCAAACCTGCCGGGCGGTTGCACTTTCGGCCAGCACTGCAACAACAACTCGATGACTCTTATCTGTCAAGGCGGATGGGACGTGGTGGTGCTGCAGGAGCAGAGCCAAAATCCGTCGTTCCCCATTGGTCAGGTGCAAAACGAGGTTTTCCCCTTCGCCAAACGTCTGGTGGATTCGGTGTATGCCAACAATCCCTGCGCCAACCCTCTTTTTTATATGACTTGGGGACGCAAGAACGGCGATCCAGACCCGAGAAATGTGGCGGCGTTCCCGCCGTTGGGCACCTACAACGGCATGGACAGCCTGTTGGCCTTGCGTTATATGATGATGAAAGAGGACAACGACGCCTCCGTGTCGCCTGTGGGCAAAGTGTGGCATTACATCCGCGACAGTTTCCCCTCGATAGAGCTGTATCAGGCTGACGAGAGCCACCCCTCGATGGCAGGCTCATATGCTGCGGCATGCAGTTTCTACGCCGTACTTTTCGGCAAGGACCCGACAAACGTCACCTACACCTCCACCCTCGACGCCGCCACGGCTTCAACTATCAGGCAGGTGGCCAAGATAGTGGTTTACGACAGTCTCTCCAAATGGCTTAGACCTCTGCCCGAGGCCGATTTCAGCTATGCAGACAACAATGGCGGCGTGGCTTTCACCAACAACTCACAGAAAGCCGACTCGTACCTCTGGGATTTCGCCGACGGCACCACCGACACAGCCACCAACCCCACCCACGCCTTCCCCGCACAAGGCACTTACAACGTGAAACTTATAGCGTTCCGCCATTGTGTTCCCGACACTATTGAGAAAGCCATTACCGTTAATTCCGGTGTCGGCCTGAGCGAGACCGTCGGAAACAGCATTGAGTTGTTCCCCAATCCTACAGCTAACTATCTTAGAATAAGTGGTTTGGAAAATGTCAAGAGTGTGGAGATATATTCCGCCGACGGAAAGAAAGTGTTCGAAAAGGCATCGCCTTCGGTTACGGAAGTAATTGATACCAAAAGCTTTGCAAGCGGAATATATGCTGTGGGCATAATAACAAACGACGGAGCGATATTACGTAAAAAACTTATAAAGAAATAGTTATGACAAGAAAAGGATTTTTGGCCATTGTGATACTGTTGGCGGCGCTGCCGCTGGCACTTTTCTCGCAGAGTCAGTACGACACCAACGACATCAAGCGACACCTGTTTTACCTCGCCTCCGACGAGCTTGGAGGCCGTGAGCCCGAGACAGCAGGCAGCCAGAAGGCTTCGCTGTACCTGCGCGATTTGTACGCCAAAATGGGGCTGAAACTCCTTTTCGACAACGGTTTCCAGCATTTCCAGTTCATCAACGGCTGGACTTCCGGCGACTCCAACGAAGCAGTGTTCAACGGACGCAAGTTGCAGATAGAGAAGGACTATGTGCCGATGGACTATTTCCAGACACGTCTTGCCTCGCTCGACGCCGAGGTGGTTTTGATTGAAGGTTATATTGACCAAAACGTTTGTACGAAGTTGGAAGAGCATATTAAAAACCGATGGGTGATTTTAGACAAGCGTTATGATTATGATAAATCTCTCAGCCGTCAGCAGAGCGTTGTAATGCTAATGAGGGCAGGGGCTGCCGGTGTGCTGATAGTAGCCGACACTTTGCGGCCTGAGATAGACAATGTGTATAATATTCCTGTACACAAAACAACCAATATGGGTCCTGTGGTCTGTATCAGCCGAAGCCTTGCCGACTCCTTGGAGGATTTCTTTATAAATAGAGATACTATCGTTGGCAATATGGATTTTAATAGAGGTCATGAATATATTGGTGAAGCTTACACAGACTCCTCTTACGCTTTTATAGCATCTTTGCACAAAACCATCAGCATTACCACACATTTTACTCCCATCTACACCAACGCCAAAAACGTGGTAGCATACCTCGAAGGCAGCGACCCCGTGTTGAAAAACGAGATTATCGTCGTGGGTGGACACTACGACCATCTTGGCACCAAAAATCGGATAAGCAAGAAAACAGGTCAGCCCGTAACACTTATCTACAACGGCGCCGACGACAACGGCTCAGGCTCGGTGGGAGTGCTGGAGCTGGCACAGAAATACTCGCAGCAGGAGAACCGTCCCAAACGCTCTGTGATTTTCGTCAATTTCGACGCCGAGGAGCTGGGACTGATAGGATCCAAGCATTTCTTCGACGACACCACCGTAATAAATCCTCGCAACGTAAAGGCTATGATAAACCTCGATATGATAGGCCGTTACACCGAAGAGAAAGGCGTGGAGGTGATGGGTGTGAATACCGCCGAGGAGAGTCGCGAGCTGCAGAAACTGATAAGCAAGAAATCGCAACTTAAGATGTCGTTCCCCACAAGTCCCCTGCTGTTTTTTGGCTCCGACCACGTGAATTTCTACAAACTCCAGATACCGTCGGTGTTCTTCTGCACCAAAGTCCACGCCGACTACCACAAACCCACCGACACTCCCGAAAAAATCAACTATCAGGCTATGAGCCAGATACTGCAGATGGCCGACCGTCTGCTCGACAACCTTGCCAACCGCAAGAAAAACCTGCACTTCAAGGAAATGGAGTTTTGATTTTTTTTCGGAAATCTTTGCAAATTCGGAAAAAAGATGTAACTTTGCAAAAATAATTTTAAAGCATAAACATTATGAACTTCTTACTTTACATTCTTATCGGAATCCTTGCCGGTTTTTTGGCAGGAATAATTTTTAGAGGTGCCGGTTACGGCCTTATCGTGAACCTTATAGTAGGTGTTATCGGCGGCTTTTTGGGCGGCTGGATTATGAAACTTGTAGGTCTCCAAAAGGAAGGCTTGGGGTGGGATCTTCTAACCGCTGTGGTCGGCGCTTTGCTGCTACTGTGGATTGTATCCCTTTTCAAAAGGAAATAAAAACCGCATATTACGGTATTTAAAACGGGCTGAAGGTGTTTCAGCCCGTTTTTTTTGAGTTTTATAATAACACGAAAAAATCGTTTGTTGAAAGATAAGTTGTCCACTTAAGTTAGACGATGAATTTTGATTTTGTAATGTCGCCAAATTTTCGTATATTTGCAATTTTATATCGGCCCGAAAAAGGGTTTTAATAAAGTGATAACTAATTGGTTTATGAAGAGTACGTATAAGATTTTCAACGAGAGTGTTAAAACCATCACCGAGTATTATATTTTGCTGGTGGAGGAAACCAAAAGCCAACGTCTGGTAGGCAGCACCAACGAATGGGTGCTCGACAACTACTATATGATAAGCGAGCAGGAGAAGGTGCTGAAAGTGGAGCTGAAAGGTATCGAGAGGGGAAAGATGAAGGTTGGCAAACCGCGTATAGAAGTGCTTTGGAAACTGATGGAGGGTTTTCTGAAACGAAACCATTGTTCTGTTGATAAAAATCTGATGTTCAGATACCTGAGTCAGATTCAGGTAACGCAGAAAGACTACCTCACCTTCCCGGAGGTGTGCGCCCTGCTGCCGATAATCAAAACCGTGCTTATCAGCCAGTTGGCCGACCTATGCCGTCAGCTCGAGGCCGAAAAGGCTTATCACTACAAGCTTACCGACAAAAGCAACGCCGACATGGACAACCTCAACCGTGTCGCCCAGCAGAACATCAAGATGATGAACATCTTCAACTCGCTGAAGAAAGTCACCAAACTGCCCGTGGCCGAGCTGCTCGACGCGGTGAGCTTCTCGGAGCGCATGCTCAAAGCCGAAAAGGCCGACATGTACGACCAGATGTACGACAAAACCAAGGACGACTACCGCGGCAAGATTGTGATGCTGTGCAAGAAAAACAAAGTGAAGGAATACGATTTTGTCAAAGAACTTGTCGCCAAGGCCGACGCCGAAGGCAAGCACGTGGGCTGGCAGCTGTTCCCGCCCAAACGTTGGGAGACGCGCGCACGGCTTTATGTGTGGATAGTGGCTCTGGCATCGCTGCTGCTGGCAGTGGGATTCGCTCTCTGGGCCACCTTCGCCTACGGACTCTCGTGGATTACGGCAGTGCTCGCCATACTTTTGGTAGTACCTATGAGTCAGGTAGTTATCGACCTCTTCAACTGGCTTTTGGGCAAACTGCACAAGCCACACGGCACTTTCAAGATAAAGTTCAAGGACGGACTTATCCCCAAGGAGTACGCCACCATGGTGATAATGCCTACCATACTGAAAAACAAGGAGAAAACCATAGAGCTGCTCGAGCAGCTTGAGGTCTATCATCTTAGCAACATCAACCGAGCCTCGGAGGGTCAGCGTCTGGAGAGCCGTCCGCAGAACCTTTTCTACACCCTTGTCGGTGATGCCGCATCCTACAAAGAGGCCGACGCACCATGGGACGACGAGGTGGCTAAGGCCGGTCTTGAAAAAGTGCGCGAACTCAACGAGAAATACGGTGCACCCATCTTCAACTTCGTGTACCGCAAACGCGCTTGGAGCGAAGGCGAGAACACATGGCTCGGCTACGAGCGCAAACGCGGCGCAATACTGCATTTCAACGACCTTGTGCTGGGCAACACCACCCCCGCCGAGGCGGAAAAACGCTTCCGTTGCGAGACCATCAGCCAATGGCTCGAAGGCCCTGTGCCGCCAATACAGTTTATCATCACCCTCGACACCGACACCGAACTGGTGCTTTACTCGGCACAGAAACTCATCGGCGCCATGGCGCACCCCCTCAACCGCGCCAAGCTCAGCGACGACGGCCGTCGCGTGGACGCCGGCTACGGCATTATGCAGCCGCGCGTGAACGTGGACGTGGAGGTTACCAACAAAAGTCGCTACGCACAACTCTTCGCCGGACTGGGCGGATTGGACGTTTACACCACCGCTAGTTTCGAGCTTTATCAGGATATATTCAACGAAGGCTCCTTCTGCGGCAAGGGCATCTACGACCTGCAGGTGTTCCAGCAGGTGCTGAAAGGCACTTTCCCCGAGAACCTCATCCTCAGCCACGACCTTATCGAGGGCTGCCACATACGTTGCGGACTTATCAACGACCTGGAGCTGTTCGACGACAACCCATCCAACTACATCGACGACGCCAAACGCCACCACCGCTGGACCCGCGGCGACTGGCAGATAATAGGCTGGCTGAAAGACACAGTGCGTAACGAACACGGCGACAAAGTAAAAAATCAGGTGAATACCATCGGCCGCTGGAAGATTTTCGACAACCTGCGCCGCTCGGTGCTGAGTCTCGGAGTGCTGGTGCTTATCCTTTTCGGATACGGCATAAGCATCGCCACAGGGGAGCATATCTCGCCCGCTTGGTACGCACTTGTGGCACTTATTGTGGTGGCAAGTCCTATAGTCTTTTTCATCTTCGGACAGGTTACCAAGCTGCCGCGTTTCGACAAGCGTTACCGCTATTATGCTACGCTGATGCGCGGATTCCGCGTTGTGGTGTACCGTTCGTTGGTGCAGTTCGCCCTTCTGCCCAAAGAGGCATGGATGTACACCGACGCCCTTGTACGTGCCTGCTACCGTATGTGGTTCAGCCACAAGAATTTGCTTAACTGGATAACCAGCGACGAGGCCGCCAAGAGCACCAAAGGCACCTTGGGCGACTACATAAGCAAATTCTGGTTCAACTATGTGGCTTCGATAGTGCTGATTATACTTACAAAATGGCTGTTAGACATCAACAGTTTTTGGGAATCGGCCGACATAATTGGCGGAGTGGTGGCCGGAGTTATCTGCGTGGTGTGGTGCGGAGCGCCGTTCCTGATGTACTGGCTCGGCAAGAAATTCTCACACAACAAAAACAGTCTTACCGACATCGAAAACTCCGACGTGCGCCAGCTTGCCAGAGACACATGGCATTTCTTCGACAGCATGATTACCGAGGAACACAATTGGCTTATCCCCGACAACTACCAGCTGAACCGCGAAAACAAAGCCGACTACAAGACCTCGCCCACCAACATCGGCTATTCGATGACCGCCGTGGTGAGCGCCGCGGAGCTGGGGTTCATCTCCCACAAAGATGCCGTGGAAAAGCTGGAACACATAACCAACACCGTGTGCAAGCTCGAAAAATGGAACGGACATCTGTATAACTGGTACAGTATCAGCACATTAAAAGCCTTGCCCAATTTCTTTATCAGCACCTGCGACAGCGGCAATTTCGTGGCCTGCCTCTATGTGGTGAAGGGATTTTTGAATAGTTCGGAACCCGGAAGTCGGAGTTTGGAAGTGTTGGCAAAGATAGAACGTTTGATTGCGGAAACCGATTTTATGAAACTCTACAATCCCGAACTCGACGTATTCAGCATCGGCTACGACTGCGGAAACTACAAACTTTTGCCCTACCATTACAACAATTTCGCATCGGAGGCACGTCTTACCTCGTTCCTCACAATCGCCCAAGGCGACGCCCCGTACAAACACTGGTTCTGTCTCGACAAAACCCTTGTCCAGTACAAAGGCTACAAAGGTGTGGCGTCGTGGTACGGCACTTTGTTCGAATACTTTATGCCGCTGATCTTCCTACCCACCTACCGACATACTTTGATGGACGAGACCTACAGTTTCGCCATCCGCGCCCAGCGTGCCTTTATGCACAACACCGGCCACGACACCCTGCCGTGGGGTATCTCCGAAACGGCCTACAACGAACTTGACGACGCACAGAACTACAAATACCACGCTTTCGGGGTGCCTTACCTCAAATTCCAGAACACCACCCCCGACCGCATCGTGGTGTCGCCCTACAGCTCGCTGATGACCATAAGCGTGAACCCACGCGCAGTGTACGACAACATCCATCGTTTCAAGTCTTTGGACATGTACGACGAATTCGGTTTCTACGAAAGTTACGACGTCGAGGACCATGTTCCCGTTAAGGCCCATTACGCCCACCATCAGGGAATGATTCTTGCTTCGCTCACCAACTACCTGTGCGACAAATGCTTGCAACGTTTCTTCATGCAGGAGCCGGCCATGCGTTCCATGGAGACAATCCTCAAGGAGAAAGCCATGGTGAAACCTTACATCGACCTGAAGGTGACGCAGTACAAACGTTACAAATACGCCAAAGTGCAGACCGAGAGCGACGCCCGCGACTTTGACACCATCGCCAACGTGCCGGAGATTGGCGTGCTGAGCAATGGACAATACACAGTGCTTATGAACGACCGCGGCAGCGGATTCTCACGTTTCAAGAGCATAATGCTGGGACGCTACCGCAAAATCAGCGCCGACCACTACGGCACCTACCTCTACATACGCAACCTCAACAACGACCGCCTGTGGTGCAACACCTACGCCCCCCTCGACGTGATGCCCGAAGGCTACCACGTGAGCTTTGCCAGCGACAAAATCTGTTACCTGCGTGTTGACGAAGGTTTGGAGACCAAGACCGAGATTACCGTGCTGAAAGACCGCTCCGCCGAGATACGTCGCATCACCTTTACCAATAACAGCGGCGCCGACGTGGACCTCGAACTGACCAGCTACGGCGAAGTGGTGCTTGCCTCGAGTGCCGAGGACGAGAACCACCGTGTGTTCAACGGCATGAAAATCCTTTCGGAATACGACGCCGAACATGAGTCGCTGCTCTTTGCCAAACCGGGTTCCAACAACTCGCGCCACTACCTGCTGCACAAGCTGTGGGTGGCCGGCAACGACGACGAAAACGGTCGCAACGGATGGTCGGATCTGGTGGAATACGAGACCTCGCGACTGAAATTCCTCGGCCGCGGCAACAGCCTACAGCACGCCGACATCATCGAGAGCCGACGCACCCTCACCGGCACCGTGGGCACCACCCTCGACCCCATTATGAGCATGCGCCGACGTCTGCACATCCCTTCGGGAAAGAGCGCCGAAGCGTATGTCATCACCGGATACGCCAAATCGCGCGAACAGCTGCTGCAACTCACCGAGCAGTACCAAAGTCCTGTGGATGTGGAAGATGCCTTCCGCACCGCATCTGTGTTCAACAACATACGCACCGGAATGTCGCTGCTGAAAGGCGCGCAGATGCGACTTTACAACAATATTGCCAAATATATGGCCCAAACTGCCACCCTCGGCAACGACCGCATGGCTACCCTTGCCAACAACACCCTGTCGCAGAGCGGGTTGTGGCGTTTCGGCATCAGCGGCGACCTTGCCATCCTGCTTCTGGAGATAGACAGGATAGAACGCAGCGGTTTCGGCAAAGAGCTGCTACGCGCTTTCGAATACTACAAAGTGCACGGCCTGCAACTCGACCTCGTTATTATCAACGACACCCCGCGCGCCGACCGCGAAGGACTGAAACATTTCCTGCTCGGCATGGCCAACACCGAACACCTGTGGGCCGAACATAGCGACAAAGGCAAGGTGTATGTGCTCGACGGCGACGACATCACCCCCGAAGAACGCACCCTGCTGCACACCGTGGCTCGTCTGGAGTTCAACACCCGCGACGGCCTCACCATCGAACAGCAGCTTCACCGCCTCGAAGAGGCCAACCAGCACTATCAGGACAAGGTGGAATACCCCGTGCTGAAACCCAAGAAAGAGTTCCGTGTGTGGAGCGACCTCGAATTCTACAACCAATACGGCGGTTTCGACAACGGCGGCCGCGACTACGTGGTTACCAACACCAACACCCCGATGCCGTGGGTGAACGTCATTGCCAACCCACATTTCGGATGCGTGGTGAGCTCCACCATGGCGGGATTCACCTTTGCCAACAACGCACAGCAGTTCAAACTCACCGGATGGAGCAACGACATAGTCCGCGACAACGCCAGCGAGATGCTGCTGATAAACAAAAAACAGTTCCTGCCCGCCTCGGCACGTCACGGCCAGGGCTACTCCGCTTTCGACGCCGAATACGACGACATGCGTGTTGACGTGCGGCTGTTTGTGGCACAGGAAAAGATGGAGAAATACTACCAGATTCGCGTGGTGAACAAAACCGACGCCGAGATGGAAGTGCGTCTCGACATGGTTTACAAGCTCGTGCTCGGAATGTGCGAAGAACAGACAGCCCGCTACCTCTATTCCGAATGGGACGAAACGTCGAACTGCCTGCTAGTGCGCAACGTGTATCACCCGATTTACAACAACCTTGTGGTGCAACTTACTGCCACCGAGCCGCTTACCGACCTTAGTCTGAACTACCCCAACCGCAAACGGCTCGGCCTTTCGTTGTCCGTCCCCGCTGGCTGCAACAAGCAGATAGCCTTCATTATCAGGGTGTTCGACCGAAACTCCAGCCCAGTTCCTACCGAAATCCCCACCTTCGAAGCCATCAGTGCCGAGTACGAGAGAGTGGTCGCTTTCTGGGACGACAAGCTTTCGCATATACAGGTGGAGACCCCCGACCGCAGTTTCAACCACATGCTCAACCGCTGGTATCTGTATCAGGTGTATTCGTCGCGACTTTTCGCAAGAGCGGGATTCTACCAAGTGGGCGGTGCCACGGGCTTCCGCGACCAGCTGCAAGACGTGATGTCGGTGCTTTACAGCGACCCCGCCTACTCCCGCCGTCAGATCCTCGACCACGCCGCACACCAGTTTGCCGAAGGCGACGTGCTGCACTGGTGGCACGAGAGCATGCATCTCGGCGCACGCACCACCTTCAGCGACGACTACCTGTGGCTCGTTTTCGTCACCTACCAATATATCAAAATCACCGGCGACACCGGAATCCTCAACGAACAGATACCTTTCTGCCAGGCCGAACAACTGGCACAAGGCGAGGCCGAGCGTGGCATGCATTACTCCGTACCCGAAGGCGACAACGACAGCCGTTTCGAATACTCTACGCTCTACGAACATCTGCGCAGAGCGGTAAACCGTGCCATGTCGCGCAAAGGCGCACACGGACTGCCGCTGATGGGCTGCGGCGACTGGAACGACGGCATGAGCAGCGTGGGTGTGGAAGGCAAAGGCGAGAGCGTTTGGGTAGCTTTCTTCCTCGCCGACCTGCTGCCAAAGATGGAAGAGCTTACGCAGATGATGCCCGACGCCGAACTCTCGTATTGCGAAGAGCTGGGCAACTACCGCAAACAGCTGATAAACGCGATACAGAACTCCGCATGGGACGGAGCGTGGTTCCTACGCGCCTACTACGACAACGGCGACGCCATGGGCTCGCGCAACAACACCGAGTGCCAGATAGACCTTATCAGTCAGGCGTGGAGCATACTCACCGGCGTGGCCACTCCCGAACAAACCAAGAGCGTGATGCGCGAGACCGACAACCGTCTTGTGAACCGCGAACACGAGATAATACAGCTCCTCACCCCCGCTTTCCAAAACTCGCAACCCTCGCCCGGATACATCATGAACTACCCCGTGGGAGTGCGCGAAAACGGCGGACAGTACACCCACGGAGCCATGTGGTACATTATGGCGCAACTCAAGGAGGGCCGCAACGACATGGCCTACTTCCTCTACTCACTCATCAACCCCATACACCGCACACAGACCCTTGCCGACGTGCTTAAATACAAGGTGGAGCCTTACTGCATAGCCGCCGACATATACAGCAATCCGCAGCATCCGGGACGCGGCGGCTGGACTTGGTACACCGGCTCAGCATCGTGGGCCTACAAAACGGGTATCGAGAATATCCTCGGCGTACGCAAAAATGGCGACAAACTCACCATAGAACCCTGTGTGCCAACCGATTGGAACAACTACACCATCCGTTACAAGTACGGCACAGCCATGTACATAATCAAATACGAGCGCGGCGTCGCATCAGACACCGAAAAGACCGTTATCGACCTTGTTGACGACGGCCAGACGCACGAGGTAAGAATTGGCTGAAATGTGATATTGCTAAAAAAACCCTTAAAAATCAATAGGTTAGAGTTTTTTTGCAATAATGCACAAAAATATGATACACCCAAAATGACAATTGTTCAAAAGAAGTAAGTACTTTTGCAAAACAATAAATAATATAATTTTGAATAATATGTCAGAGAAAACCATTGGGGAAATTATTGAAAATGAGGTTCGTAAACAACAATTAAATATCACTGAATTTGCAGATGATATTAATTGCAAACGAAACAATGTGTATGACATTTTCAAACGGAACAATATTGATATTCAGCTTTTGGCAAGGATATCAAAGGTTTTGAACAGGAATTTCTTTCAAGATTTGGCTGAGAGACCTGATTTAGTTGGGCTTGAAATAAATGAAAATGAAAAAGAAAATAACAATCGAAAAGCAGTTTCTCAGTTTTTGGATGTAATGCCAAGAGTATTGAATAAGTTGGATATGGAATCCAATATAACGTTCACAAAATTAAATGATGCTCCAGATGTTCCTCTCCCAGATGTCGGATTCCCAGGATATGGAATAACATTTACAATTGGAGAACGACTATATGACAAGGCCAAGGGTGCATTCGGCAAATTGATGGAAGTCAAAACATTGAAAACTGAAGACGGAATACTTGTAGATATTTGGACAAATATTTTGAGAGGCACAGTAATGATTGACTTGAAATTGGATTATAAAACAGAGGATGAATGGTATAAAACTATTAAATTCGTAAAAGAAAACTGTTTACAATACGTAAAATTACCAATTGTTTAAAGATATTATTAATTAATAATTATTTTAAAATGAAAAAGTTAGCTTTCTTATTAATTGCTTTGGTTGCGATGCAATTATCTATGGCACAGAATTCCGAGCACATGGTTTTCAAAGGAATTCCAATAGATGGAAACATAAATGATTTTACTGTAAAACTGAAACAAAAAGGGTTCACGCATCTTGGCACAGAGAATGGTATGTCTTTGTTCAAAGGTGAATTTGCGGCATACAAAGATTGCACTATTGGTGCTGTCAGTTCAAAATCCACAAATTTAGTAAGTAAGGTTGCAGTTATTTTCCCAAAGCAAGAAACATGGTCGATGCTTTACGACAATTATAATCAACTTAAGTCAATGTTGACTCAAAAATATGGAGAACCAACTGAAAATATAGAAAAGTTTGAAGGGTATTCGGAACCACGTGATGATAACTCAAGAATGCATGAAGTTAAAATGGATCGTTGTAAGTATATTTCAGTTTGGACAACGGATAAAGGCCAGATTGAATTGACCATAAGTCATGGCGATTATCTTGATTGCTTTGTGATGTTATCTTATTGGGACAAAATCAATACAGAAAAGGTGGGAGCATCTGCAATTGACGATTTGTAAAATACTATTATTATGGAAAAGAATTTAGAACCACACAAGTACCCATTTGCTATAAATGAAGCAGATGGTAAGCCGATTTATATAGAAAAACTAACAAAAGAGAACAAAGATTTATACAGTTATCGATGCTTTGGCTGTGATGCAAAATTGTTTCCTATTTTGGGGAATATAAGAGAACACCATTTTAGACACGAAAAAGGATGTTCATGTGATCCAAATAGATATTTGCACGAGTATGCAAAGGGAGAATTGAAAAAAAGATTCGATGAAGAAGATTCTTTTATTGTCAAAGGTAATGTCAAAAGAGTATGTAACAAAGCAGAATCTTGCGAGTTAAAAAAACAATACAATTGGCCGGAATGCGAAAAAGAAGAGTTTGTCACTATTGATTTGAAGAAACTATATGACACATGTACCTCTGAAAAAGGTTATTATCAGGATTTACCCGATGGCAATAGAAAATATATAGCAGACTTGATATTAACAAACAGTAAAGATAAAACGATACCACCTGTTGTTTTAGAAGTTTGGGTTACACATGAGTGTACTGAGGATAAAAAACGGAACGGTGGTCAGATTATCGAGATAAAGATAAACAAAGAAGAAGATGCAAAACGTCCGATAATAGAAAGTAATGATGAATTGCTACCTATTAGGTTTTATAATTTTATCATTAAAGACCTTGAGCCATCACGGAAATTCAAACATCTTAAACTACAAGTTACAGATCCCAAACATGTATCAAAAGTTGATGAAACCCTTTGTTCTGAAGGATTACAATTCGACCCAGATGCATTTTGTGAAGTAATCTTTTCACAGCCAGACAAACTGTCGGTTAAACATATGGATTTACTTGCTGTGTTGTGTGAAGAAAAAAGAACGCCTATTAAGCTAACCAAATACTGTAGAATCTGTGAACATGCGTTTAATGAAGATAAGAAATCGTTTGGATTTAAATGTATTTATTATAACTTATATGGCAACCACTGCATGTACTTTAAATATAGCAAACAAAAAGGAGAAGCAATAAAAGATGAGTTTAAATATCCATACTGGACTCAATAAAAGTTAGTACGCAATTTTTTTGAATTTGAACCTTGTACAACCCCAAATCTTTCCATTGCCAACCGGTCACTTTTTCAAAAACTTTCATCTGTCAATGGAAAGATTTTTCATTTTTTTCTATTGCCAATGGAAACTTTTTTGTATATTTGCATCGTAAAACAATACCGATATGATAACAAAACAGTCTCTATTACAGATAGTTTACGAGCAAAATAGAGTAAAAACAGATGTGACAATACCACGTCGAATAGACCCGAAATTGCTCTCATGTCCAGAAGTGCTGATAATAACAGGCGTCCGCCGCTGCGGAAAATCCACACTTTTGCGACAGATACAGCAACGGAGTGCAGATAGGGATTATTATATAAATTTCGATGACGAGCGTTTGATCAACTTCACTGTCGAGGATTTTCAGACACTCAACGAAGTGTTCTTCTCCGAATTCGGTGAGCAGCACACCTATTATTTCGATGAAATTCAAAATGTTCCGGGTTGGGAACGTTTTGTGGACAGATTGTACACAACGGGCAACAAGGTATATGTCACCGGCAGCAACGCCAAACTGCTGAGCCGTGAGTTGGGTACTCTTTTAACCGGAAGGCACGTAACCATGGAACTCTATCCGTTTTCTTTCCATGAATTCATGTCTTATCGTGGATACGAATACGACAGAAAGGATTTCCACACCACTGCAGGACGTTCGCGGCTGGGCAAATACTTTGCCGAATATCTTCGCGACGGCGGCTTTCCCCAATACCTGAACAACGGTAGCGACATTTTTCTCAAATCACTTTATACCGACATCGTTTTTCGCGATGTTATAGTCCGCAACGGGATAACATCAGAGGCGGCTCTGCGCGAGATGCTTTATTATCTGGCCAGCAACGTAACCCACGTATTTTCATACAATTCCGTTGCCAACAAGATAGGGATAAAAAGTGTGGACACGGTCAACAACTGGATATCATTCCTGGAACAGACCTATATGGTCAGGATTTTGAACAAATACAACTCAAAAGTAGGCGTGCAAATCCGCAGTCCAAAAAAAATGTACTTCATCGACAATGCGCTTGCACAGCAAGTTGGCTTCAACCTGAGCGGGAACAAAGGCCCTTGGCTCGAAAACGCTGTCGCCGTGGAACTTCAGAGACGCAACTCGGATTTCTACTACCACAGCAACGGACACGAGTGCGACTTTATTTTAAGAAATGGTTTCGCGGTAACACAGGCCATACAGGTAGCATTGTCTTTGGACGACGAGGATACACGCAAAAGGGAATTGGACGGAGTTCTCTCGGCAATGGAAGCATATAATTTGAAAGAAGGACTAATAATAACATTCGACACTCGTGCCACCATCACCCCCTCCCCCGACAAAACCATTGAAGTCCTGCCTTGCTGGCAGTGGATGCTTGAACAATAATTTTTTCACCAAAACAATAAACCCATGAAACGCCTACTGTTGTTCATTTCTTTCACTTTGCTGGCAGCCAGTGTTTTGCAGGCACAGCAAACCGATTCGCTTTGTGAGGCGAGAATAGAAAAAATGTCAAGGGTGATATCCAACGACAGTATGAAAATTTTCACAAACAAGTGTAAAATTCCAAGAAAACTGAAACGCGCCCTGAAAAAAGAGTTGAAAAAACAAGAACTTTGGGATTTTTGGGAATGTGGCTTTCTACGATTTGCCAATCCCGGTGCCCCATACAGAAGCACTGATGTCGTAATTAATCCCTTTTTAACCAATAGGCAGCTTGTTTTCGGCGGTAAAATGAAAGGCTATTCTTTTATAGTTTACTACAAAGGCGGTCGTGGCAAATCCTTGATTCTGGCTTTTTTTGACAGCAAAACATCCGAGATAACACTGTTTTACCCTTCCAGAGTCCATGATTACACCGAACTGAAACAGGCTTTAAGCGATGGAAAAGTAGAATGTTTTTAATAGGATAAAGGATTGATAATCACCAAAACAATAAACCCATGAAACGCCTGCTGTTGTTCATTTCTTTCACCTTGCTGTCTGCCAGTGTTTTGCAGGCACAGCAGACCGATTCGCTTTGTGAGGCGAGAATCGAAAAAATGTCAAGGGTGATATCCAACGACAGTATGAAAATTTTTACAAACAAGTGTAAAATTCCAAGAAAACTGAAACGCGCCCTGAAAAGAGAGTTGAAAATAAAAGAACATTGGGATTTCTGGGAAGATGGCTTTCTACGATTTGCCAATCCGGGCAAACCATATAATATGGGGTGTCTTAAAAATCCTCTATTACCCGACAGGCAGTTTATTTTCGGCGGTAAGATGAAAGGCTATTCTTTTATAGTTTACTACAAAGGCGGACTTAAAAATTTCTTGGTTCTGGCTTTTTTTGACAATAAATCATCCGAGATAACACTTTTTCACCCTTTTAGAGTCCATGATTACACCGAACTGAAACAGGCTTTAAGCGTTGGAAAAGTAAAATGTTTTTGATTGGATAAACTATTGATAATCAACAAAACAATAAATCCATGAAACGCCTACTGTTGTTCATTTCTTTCATCTTGCTGGCTGCCAGTATTTTGCAGGCACATCATAATGACTGCCCCCTCGGCACACCTCCTTCCACCATAAAAAACGGCTCTCATACTTGGTGCTACGACCATAATAGCATTTACATTCTTGATGACGATGGGTGGTATTGTATATTGAATCACTCTACATGGATAAGGACGATTAATCCCCATCCTGAACTGAGCGACCGCATTGTATTTCTCGATAAAAAAGGGAAAAACTATACCGTTGACACTGCCGGGAAAATAGAACCTTATGTATTTCCACAACCTCTTGGCGAGTTTGTGAAAGCCGGAGTGCAGGAGGTGATTATTGAAACGATTGACGGTGGCTGCATTTTCTCTAAAGGATATACAGTGTCATACATCAGGCAAGACGGCATACTTAAAGAGAACTACAACTACGTAAGTAAATCTTGTCACAGAAAAAGGAAAATGCCTGCCAGCGAAGTGGAACAAGCCCTGCTTAAACTCGGCGAGAGGTACAGCGTATTTCCTACCCCACAAGACTTTGGTTCTCATAAAAAATCCCTCGACTTACATCAAGTTTTTGCAGATGATGACGAACCTCTTTCAACCAGTTTTGTGTCTTATCGTCTGACATTTGTCAATACAGCTGGGGACACGGTACAAATCTGGAATATTGTCGACAGAGACTACGAACTAATTGGCGAATACCATTTTCCATGGCTTCTGCCGATGGTGGTAGATTGTCCCAATGCTTCTTTTGTATCTTACCAGCCATGTCTTTGGCAGACAGTACGAAAACTTATGCCTCGGTCGATGTTTCTACGCAAGCAACTAAGTAACAATACTTTGCACCCGAGAAAATACCACAGCAAATTCTATCTTAAACTCAGAGAAGCTTTCGAAATGACGTTCTACTATTAGCTCGCATTAACAAATCTTTCCATTGCCAACCGGTCACTTTTGCAAAAACTTTCATCTGCCAATGGAAACTTTTTTGTATATTTGCAATGAAAAACACAACGAAACAAATGAAAATTGAATATCAACCTGCTAAACAATAATAATTATGTAAAACAGAAATGAACAAAACAAAATTCACACATCGCACGGTCTTTCGTTTCAGGCGCTACTGTCGGCGCGCCTATGCCGTGTTCAACTCGCTGAAGCGCGAGGTTACCATCGGCCACTTGGCCACTTATATCGCCGACAGGCAACTGCACAAATCCGTTGCCCTTTGTGCCGTTGCGTTGTCCCTGTCCTTCTGCGAGGAGGCCATGGCCCAGAGTGGGGACGAAACGGGTGCCATTACTTTGCCCGAAGTACGCGTGGTGCTCTCCACCGACACCCTTGCAGGCAACCCTTATCCGGCGGCGGTGCTCACCGCTGACGATTTCCAAAACACTTCGGTCCGCTCGGTAGGCGAATTGCTTGCCTTGCTCCCCGGCCTCGACCTCCGCAGTCGCGGCGCCAACGACGTGCAGGGCGACCTCTCCGTCAACGGCGGCACTTTCGACCAGATGGTGGTGCTGCTCAACGGCATCAACCTCACCGACGCGCAGACCGGCCACCACAACCTCGACATGCCTATCGACATATCCATGGTGGAGCGGGTGGAGCTGCTCACGCCCTCGCAGCTGATGGCACGTGGCATTGTGTCGTTTTGCGGAGCGGTGAACATAGTAGTGTCGGATGCCTATTGCGACAGGCTTTTGGCCGAAGTGAGCGGCGGCAGCTACGGTACTGCCAAGGCTTCGGTGCTGGGTACCAAGACCTTAGGTCCGTGGGCCACGACGCTGGCGGCGTCATACAACCGCAGCGACGGATATATGCGCAACACCGACTACCGCCACGGCAGTCTCTTCCTGCAGGCCTCACGTCACAGCCGGAGTTCCGACTGGCGGCTGCAGATGGGAGGTCAGGTGAAGAACTTCGGCAGTCAGGCCTTCTACAGCACCACCTATCCCGACCAGTACGAGGCCACGCGCACCTTCACCGCCTCGGCAAGCAACGTCAGCCGCTGGGGTAGGGTGCGTCTCGAGAGCGACCTCTACACCCGCCTGCACTCCGACCGTTTCGAGCTTTTCCGCCAAGGCTATGCCGAGCCTCCGGAGTGGTACGGCGGACACAACCGCCACCTTTCCGACGTGTCGGGACTGCGTAGCCGAATGCACTATTCCATGGGACACAGCGCCCTTTCGGCCGGAGCCGAGCTGCGGCACGAAGGTATAGTGTCCAACGTGCTCGGCGACTCGCTTTCGGAGTCGTGGCGCCTTTTCGGCAACGAATACCCGAAATCTGCGTCGCGACTGGCGGCAAGTGCTTTCGCAGGATACCAGTTCGCCAAAAACGGATGGCAGGCCGCGGCCAATGTGTTGGCCATGCATAGCAACGTTTTCGGTTTCAACTGGGGCTTTTCGGCCGATGCCGCATACAAGTTCAGCCGCACCACTAGGCTGAGGGCGGCTCTGGCAAGGTCTTACCGCATGCCTTCCTTCACCGACCTCTACTATCAGAGTGTCAATCAGGTGGCCAATCCCGACCTCAACGGCGAAAAGGCGTGGTCGGGAGAGTTGGAGTTGCGTTATTCGGGCCATAAGGCCACAGCCTCGGCTACTGCTTTCTACCGCTCTGGTACCGATATCATCGACTGGGTGCGGAATCCCGACGAGGAGGTGTGGTATTCGATGAACCACACTGCCGTGGATGCCTTCGGCGCCGACTTTGCGGCAAGCTACACGCCCAGAGGCTTTGTCCATGCCCTTGGTTGCGGATATTCGTATTGCGACATAGCGCAGGACGCGGGCGAGATGATTTCCGGCTCGGTGCTCGACTATCTGCGGCATAAAGCACTGGCATACATTGTGTTTGCCCCAACGGAAAAACTGCGTCTGAAAATCGACGCCACCTACCGTTACCGCCAAGGCCACTATGTAGCCGACGACGGCAAGGTGTGCGATTACGGCGGCGTTATGCTGCTCAACGCAAAGTTGGAATACTGCATAAAAACCGTTACCCTTTTTGCCGAAGGGCATAACCTTGCCAACAGCTCTTACCGCGACCACGGCGGAGTGCCGCAACCCGGCATTATGCTCTACGCCGGAGTCAGAGTCGGACTCGGAAATAAGTGAAAATCAGGTAGGTTGATACGAAAAAGGTGTCCTCACAAACCGGGGACACCTTTTTTTCTACATAAATCTTTTTTTACATGTAATTACCAGATTTTACATGTAATTCCCATGAATTTTCCATTAATTTTTGTTGTTCAATAATTTATGATTAATTACATGGCAATTCGTGTTCAATAAAATCAGTTTTTACATATAATCACCGTAATTTTTCCATTAATTTTTGTTGCTAAATAATTTATGGTCAATTACATGGCAATTCGTGTTAAATGTTCACTTTCCGGTGAATTTTCCTACAAAGAGTATTACTCCTGTGGAGGCTTCGCGGATGGCGTACACAAACGGACGGTCGGCGTGGAAGATAATTGGAGGCTCGGGTTCTTCCTCACCGGCGCTAAGTACCGCAAACTCTACAACTGTAACAGCTGCAGCCTCCGAGCCGCTCTCATCCACTTTGATACGGGCTTTTTGCAGCATATTGCTTATATATACAGCAGAGTCGCACATGTTTGGTATTTCGGCACTGTTGCCAAACACTCGGTTGATGCCCATATTTTTCAGTGTTCCAATCAAATCCTCGGTGGTGGATTCTGTCTCGAAACGCGGAAGTTTGAGGTCGATTTCGTGCCAGCTGTACTCATTGGTAAATGCTATACCGTTTTTGGCCAGATAGTCGATAACATCGTCGGCGGACTTGCCTTTGTTCGGCAGCATCACCGTCATGCACCATTGTTTGTTGCCGTATGGCAGGTCGATGGCGGCGAAAGTGCTGGTTTTCATATATTTGAAATCTTCTAATTGCCACATCAAGGGCATCTTTACAGGACCTTCTGTTGTTGTGAATTTTTCTTCTTTGGTTGATTCTTTTTCAAAAGGATTTTCCCAACCGGCCTTGAAATGGATGGCGTTGAGGAGGTATGAAACGGCCTCGGGATTCAGTTCGTTGAGGATGTTGGGTATCATGCCGTTGGTTTTTTCGTTGCACCAGCCGTTGATACGTTGGAGTGTCTTTGGCGAGGCGAAATCGTGCGACTCGGCAAGGGCGTCGTAGTAATACCGCAAATCCCGTTTGAAAGTCGCTTTCAGCTTGTGATTTTTGTTCACAAAAATGGCGTTGGCGATGTTCAGTTGCACCGAAGTATCTATTTTGGGAAGACTGTCTATCAAGGTTTTACAGAAACCGTTGGCCGCTTCTATTCCACCTTGACTGAAGCCCAGTGTCTGTTCCAACTCGCGTTTGGTAGTGCCCTCGGCGGCGTCGTTCACCATGCTCAGCACGTAGGTGATGCTAAGCGGCGAGTAGATAAAGCTCTTGCCGCTGCGGTCGGCGTCGTTCATCGCTTTGATGAGTTTCAGCGAAAAAAGGTTGTTTTCGGCAACAAGCGAATCCATCTGCTGTTTGGATATTTCGATTGGTTCCGTTGCGGGTACCGAATCCTCCGTTTCCACGTCGTTAGTATCGGTTTTCACTTGTTGGTTACAGAAAACCATAAAGCAACCAAACGAGGCTGCGGCCAGAATTAAAAGCAGTTTTTTCATTTTTATAATGTTTTAAGTTGTAAATCTTTATTTCGGTTGTTGCGGTTACAAATCGGCCGCAACTAGAATTTTTTCACATATAATTACCATGAATTTTCCATTAATTTTTGTTGCTAAATAATTTATGGTCAATTATATGGCAATTCGTGTTCAATAATACCAATTTTTTACATGTAATTCCCATGAATTTTCCATTAATTTTTGTTGTTCAATAATTTATGGTCAATTATATGGCAATTCGTGTTCAATAAAATCAGTTTTTCACATATAATCACCGTAATTTTTCCATTAATTTTTGTTGCTAAATAATTTATGGTCAATTATATGGCAATTCGTGTTTAATATTTACTTTCCGGTGAATTTTCCAACAAAGAGAATCACTCCTGTGGAGGCTTCGCGGATGGCGTACACAAACGGACGGTCGGCGTGGAACACAACGGTCTCCTCACGTATTGGCGCACTCGATTTCTCAAGCATCACCACCGTTACGGCTGCCGCCTCCGAGCCGGTTTCGTTCACCTTGATACGCGCTTTCTGCAACATCATACTTATATACACACCGCCCCCGCACATATTGGGAATTTCGGCACCGCTGCCGAACACACGGTAGATGCCCATCTTTTTCATCGTCCCGATAAGGTCGCTGGTGCTGGATTCCGTCTCGAAACGCGGCAGTTTGAGGCTCACCTTGCGACGGCGCATCTCGCTGGTGAACGAGGTGCCATTTTTGGCCAGATAGTCGATGACATCGTCGGCGGACTTGCCTTTTTCGGGCAGCATTACCGTCATGCTCCACTGTCCGTTGCCGTAGGGCAGGTCGACGGCGGCGAAGAGGTCGTTTTTCATATATCTGAATTTGTGCGTCTGACGCATCAATGGCAACATCACGGGACCTTCGACGGTATGGAAGGTGTCGTTTTTGGTCAGGGCTTCCTTGAACTGTTCGGCCCAGTTGGCCTTGAAATAGATGGCGTTGAGCAGGTAGGCCACGGCGCTGGGGTTGAGCTCGCCGAGGATGGAGGGGATCATGCCTTTGGTCTTTTTGTTGCACCAGCCGTTGATGTGGTTGAGCGACTTTTTCGACGCAAAATCGAGCGACTCAGCAAGGGCGTCGTAATATTTCTGCATATCTTTCTGGTAAGGCTTCAGCAGACGGTAGTCCTTGTTCACAAAAATGGCGTTGGCGATATTCAGCTGCACCTGTCGGTCGACCTTCGGCAGACTGTCTATCAGAGTCTTGCAGAACTCGTTGACGGCTTTGATGCCCCCTTGGTGGAAACCGAGGGTCTGCTCCAGCTCGCGTTCGGTCTCACCCTCGGCGGCGGCGTTGACCATGCTCATTACGTAGGTGATGCTCAGCGGCGAGTAGATGAAGCTCTTGCCACTTTTATCCTCGTCGTTTACCGTTTTGATGAACTTCAGCGTGAAGGCGTTGTTGTCGGCAACGAAAGTCCGCTGCTGCTCGGTGAGCAGGATAGGGGAGGGCTCGTTGTCCATGGTGGTGTCTATTGTCTCTCCGCTTATCTCTTCGGATTTCAAAGAGTTCGACGGCTGGCTGCAGGCCGACATCTGGCCGCATAATGCGGTTATTGCCATAATTAAAAACAGTTTTTTCATTGTTTCGGGTGTTTTTGGGGATAACGAGGAAACGACCTTTATAGTATGTGGTTAGGTGATAGTTGTGAGTTTGGACCCACGACTAACGATTCTTGAACTTAAAAAAGTGTCTGTATTAGATTATAATTAATAAAGTAGTATCCAATGAAACGTGTCGGAGACACGTGCTCTCGGTAACCCCACACGGAAGTGTGGGGATTAGCAACACCACACACATAACATAGCGTGCCAAAGGCACGCAGTGTGGGGTACCCCACACACAAAAAAAAACACGGGCACCGTTTGGTGTCCGTGTTTATCATGACCCCTTTCGGGGAAGTTTGCTTTAGGATTAGATGATACCTTGAGCAAGCATAGCTTTGGCCACGCGCATGAAACCGGCGATGTTGGCACCTTTAACGTAGTTGATGGTACCGTCGGCTTGTTTACCGTATTCAACGCACATGTCGTAGATGTTGTTCATGATGGTGTGGAGGTTTTTGTCCACTTCTTCGGCTGTCCAGTTGCGGTGTTCAGCGTTCTGGCAGATTTCCAGACCGGAGGTAGCAACACCACCAGCGTTAACGGCTTTACCGGGGCCGAAAGGTATCTTGGCACCCTGCAGAGCTGCGATAGCGCCAGGCTGGCAACCCATGTTCGAAACTTCGGCAACGTATTTTACGCCGTTGGCGATAAGTTCTTTGGCATCCTCTTCAGCCATTTCGTTCTGGAAGGCGCAGGGGCATGCGATGTCGCATTTCACGCTCCAAGCTTTCTTGCCAGCGGTGAATTTGGCTTTTCCGGGGAATTTGTCGGCCATGTCCTGAACTTTGTTGCGGTTCGAAGCACGCATGTCAAGCATATAGTCGATCATTTCTTTGGTGATACCGTCGGCTATTTCGCAAACGCCGTCGGGACCGGAGAGGGCAACAACTTTGGCACCAAGTTCGGAAGCTTTGATGGCAGCGCCCCAAGCCACGTTACCGAAGCCGGAGAGGGCGATACGTTTGCCTTCCATCTTGTCGCCTTTTTCTTTAACCATACGTTCTACGTAGTAGATAGCGCCGAAACCTGTAGCTTCGGGACGGATGAGGGAACCACCCCAGCCGTAGCTCTTACCTGTGAGAGCGCCGGTGCTGTGTTCGCGAGCCAGTTTCTTGTACATACCGTACATGTAACCGATTTCACGTCCGCCAACTCCAACGTCGCCAGCGGGGCTGTCTTGGTCGGGTCCGATGTTACGCCAGAGTTCGTAAACGAAAGCTTGGCAGAAACGCATGATTTCAGCATCGGATTTTCCGGTGGGATCGAAATCAGCACCACCTTTACCACCGCCGAGAGGCAGCATGGTCAGGCTGTTTTTGAATATCTGTTCGAAACCTAAGAATTTCAGCATCGAAACGTTCACCTTCGGGTGGAAACGCAGACCGCCTTTGTATGCACCAAGAGCGGCGTTGTATTGCACGCGGTAGCCGAGGTTTGTCTGAACTTCGCCTTTGTCGTCAACCCAGGTTACACGGAAAGTGAAGATACGGTCGGGTTCTACCATACGTTCAACGATTTTTGCTTTCTCGAATTCGGGGTGTTTGTTGTAAACTTCTTCGATGGATTCGAGCACTTCGCGAACTGCTTGCAAGTATTCGCTTTCACCCGGATGCTTGGCTTCCAGGTTGGTCATAATGTTTTGTACATTCATGATATTTTGAATTTTAAATTTAAAATATTAGTTTTTAATTCGTGTTGCAAAGGTACTATATTTTGTTGATAGAAAAAAATTTTTTTTTCATTTTTTATTTTACAACATTGTAACCATTTGACTTACAAACACCTTTAAAAGCCGTTTTTATAACTTTTTTTCTTTTGGCGGTTTTCTGACAAAAAAAACGTATCTTTGCACAACGTTTTGAATCATTTTTGTAAAGAAAAAACACTTCTAAATTATGGACGCAGCCATCAAAGAAAAAATCGACATTCTGGTGCAGGAAGTCTCCAACATCAGCGACCTGCCCACCAAAATGGAGGCATACAACTATATGATACGTCAGGCCGACTTCTGCCTGTGGTCGCTCGAAGAGGAGCAACGCCAGTACGAAAACGCCGGAAACTATTGATTTGTATATTTTTACACCGAGAAAATTAAATAATTAGGACTAACAATAAAAACAGTTATCGCAATGAAATTGAGATTTTTAGCTCTTGTGTTGGGACTGGCTATGCTTCTCCCCACAACAATGCGTGCCGACGAAGGCATGTGGTTACTCTCGCTATTGGGCAAAAACTATGCCGATATGCAGAAAAAAGGTTTCAAACTCACTCCGGAGGACATCTATAATGTCAACCAGAGCTGTATCAAGGACGCCATCGTCGGTTTGGGCAACGATGGTCAGTCGTTCTGGCATTTCTGCACCGCCGAGATTATCTCCGACAAAGGTCTGTTAAGCACCAACCACCACTGCGGCTATGGCGTGATTCAGGCTCACTCCACCGTGGAGCACGACTACCTGCGCGACGGTTTCTGGGCTTACTCCATGGATCAGGAACTGCCCAACCCCGGCACCACAGCCTCCATACTTATTCGTATCGAGGACGTGACTCCGCAGATAAAAAGCGTCCTGAAAGACGACATGAGCGAGGCCGAACGCAACAGTGCCATCGCTGAGAAATCCGCCGAGCTCGAGAAGGCCGCCGTGGAAGGCACCTACTACGAAGCCAAGGTGAAAAGCATGTTCAACGGCAACCAGTTCATCATGTTCGTGCATGTTATTTATAAGGACGTGCGTCTGGTTGGCGCTCCTCCCTCGTCGATGGGCAAATTCGGCGGCGACACCGACAACTGGATGTGGCCCCGCCACACTGCAGACTTCTCGCTGCTGCGTATCTACACCGCCCCCGACGGCTCGCCCGCCGCTTACTCCAAGGACAACGTGCCTCTGAAACCCAAACACCACCTGCCCGTCAGCATCAAAGGTGTGGAACAGAACGACTTCGCCATGATTATGGGCTTCCCCGGCACCACCGACCGTTTCCTCACCTCCTACGGTTTGGAAGAGACAATGAACATCACCAACAAACTGCGCTACGAGATCCGCACCGTTAAAATCAACGTTTGGCGTGCTGCCATGGCTTCCGACCAGGCCATCCGCATCAAATACTCGTCGAAATACGCCAGCTGCTCCAACTACTGGAAATACAGCTACGAGCAGAACAAAGCCCTCAAGGCCCTCAACACCATGGGTGTGAAGAAAGACATCGAAAAACAGTACACCGAATGGGCCAAATACAAAGGTGGCGACTACCAGAACGCCCTCAAATATATCGAGGACGGCTACAACGCCCGCAAACCTTACATGGCCGCCCGCACCTACCTCGCCGAAGGTCTGCTGCAGGGTCCCGACCTGCCTTTCCAAGCCTATCAGCTGGGACTTGGTGTTAAAGTGGCCGAAGGCAACGCTCAAGTGATTGACAAACTGAAAGCCGAAGCCGCCGAGTTCTACAAGGACTACGACCAAGCCACCGAAGAAAAGACCATAGCAGCCATGTTCGAATATGTTTACAAAAACATCGAAGAGCAGTACTGCCCCGAATTCCTGAAAGAGGCCGCCAAGAAATACAAAGGCAATTTCGAGAAATACGCCGCCGACGTGATGAAGAAATCCGTTTTCGCCAACGCCGACAAATTCAACAAATTCCTCGAAAAACCCGATGTTAAGAAAGTGGAGAAAGACCCGATGTACATTGCAGGTATGCAGTCGTACAACGCCTACCGCGAAGTGGCTATGAAAGCCAACGCCGCCGCTCCCGACCTGGCCAAAGGCAAACGTCTGTTTGTTGACGGCATTATGCAGATGAACGGCGACAAGCCGCTGGCTCCCGACGCCAACTCCACCATCCGTTGCACCTACGGCAACGTGCTGGCCTACGACCCCAAGGACGGCGTTCACTACAACCACTACACCACCCTCAAGGGCGTTATCGAGAAAGAAGACCCCACCAACCCCGAATTCAACGTTCCCGAACGTCTGAAAACCCTGTTCTATGCAGGCGAGTTCGGCCGTTATGCCAATGAGAAAGGCGAACTCCCCGTTTGCTTCATCACCAACAACGACATCACCGGCGGCAACTCCGGTTCGCCTGTGATGAACGCCAAAGGCCACCTCATCGGCCTCGCCTTCGACGGCAACAGTGAAGCAATGTCGGGCGACATCGACTTTGAGGAGAACATGCAGCGCTGCATCAACCTCGACGTGCGTTACATGCTCTTTATCATCGACAAATTTGCCGGTGCCAAGAACCTCATCGACGAAATTGACATCGTGAAAGACTGATAATCAGACTTATATAAAAAGTGCCTACAAAATTTCTTTTGCAGGCACTTTTTTTCGTAAGAAATTTATAATTTGTGTTACAAATGAAAGGATAATCATATAAAATCAAAATAGCCATGAAAAAAATTATTTCTTTTAGGTTTTTATTTGTTTGGGTTTTATTTACGGCAATTACTGTAAATGCAATAGCTCAAGACATAAATGTGAAAGTAATCACTAATTCCGACAGCAGTCTTACATTCAAAGTTGGTGATGCTGTATTCAAGATGATGCCTGTTAAAGGCGGTACTTTTATGATGGGTGCCACCAAAGAGCAGGCCGATGAAGCCACCGACGATGAATATCCCGTGCATAGTGAAACCGTCGGTGATTTCTATATGGGAGAAACCGAAGTGACAAAGCAACTTTGGCATACTGTCATGGGTACTCTCGTACGTTGTAATTGGACAGAATACAATAAGCCGATTGGCTCTGTGCGATATATCGATTGCGAGGAGTTTATAAAACGGCTTAACGAACTCACAGGCCGGACATTCCGTCTCCCAACCGAGGCGGAATGGGAATATGCCGCACGCGGGGGCGACAAAACGCACGGATATATGTATGCTGGAAGCAACAATATCGACGAAGTGGCCTGGTATCTCTACAACACAAATGAAGAGATAAAAGAAGTGGCCCAGAAAAAACCTAACGAGCTGGGACTGTACGATATGAGCGGCAATGTTTTCGAATGGTGTTCTGATTGGTATGCCGGTTACACAGATGGCAAAACCACTCACAAAATCAAACTGAATGCTAAAGAATACCACGTTTACCGTGGTGGAAGCAGCCGTGAGGCGGCTCATTTCTGCCGCGTCTCCAATAGGGACTTTTATGCACCCCTTGGCAGTTTCCCGGCACTGGGACTTAGATTGGTGCTCGAACCTTAGCCTGTTTTCAAAATAAGGTCTTTTCAGCTTTGCAGGGGCTGTGATTCCTTTTTCCGCTGACAATTGCTGTTTATAGCGGCCGCTTGCCGCTGTCGGAAAAATTACGTAATTTTGCAACAGTAATTTTGAAACGAAAACAACAGTTATGAAACAGTGGATTAAGAAGTTACTCAATCGTTGGACCTCGACGAGCCTTATCATACGCATACTGTGCGGACTTTTGGTCGGCGCCCTTTTTGGACTGCTGGTGCCCTCGTGGACGGGCATAGGAATACTTGGCAAGATGTTTGTTAGCGCCCTCAAAGGCATAGCCCCCGTGCTGGTGGCGGTGCTGGTGGTGTCGTCCATCGCCAAGGCGGGCAAAGGACTGGGACTGCGTTACCGTGCGTTGGTAATTATCTATATGCTAAGCACTTTCATCGCTGCCGTGTGTGCCGTGGTGGGGAGTTTCCTCTTCCCGGTGACGCTGGAGCTTTCCGAAACCGCCAATGTGGAGGCGTCGGCGGGCTCGCTGGCCGAGGTGTTCTCAAACCTGCTTACGAGCATGGTGGCCAACCCAGTGGCGGCCGTGGCCAACGCCAACTATATCGCAATTCTTTTCTGGTCCATAATTCTCGGCATCTCGCTGAAGACCTTGGCGAGCAAAGCCACCATCAACGTGGTGCACGACCTTTCCGACGTGGTTACCCGCGTGGTGAAATGGGTTATACAGTTCGCACCCTTCGGCATACTGGGACTGGTGTTCACCACCGTTTCGGAAAACGGCATGGCGGTGTTCTCTACCTACGGACACCTGCTGCTGCTGCTTATGGGATGTATGCTGGCCAACGCCTTGATTTTTAATCCGCTGATTTCGTTCGTAATGCTCCGCAAAAATCCCTATCCCCTGCTGTTTACTTGCCTGAAAGAGAGCGGCTTGCAGGCCTTTTTCACCCGCTCGTCGGCAGCCAACATACCCATCAATATGGCAGTGTGCAAAAAACTGGGGTTGGAGGAGGAGTTCTACTCGGTGAGCATACCGTTGGGAGCCACCATCAATATGGACGGGGCTGCTGTTACCATCACTGTTTTCTCCCTCGCCGTGGCCAACACTCTGGGCATCGAGGTGACGTTTGCTTCGGCCTTGTTCCTTGGCGTGATAGCTACCCTGGGAGCCTGTGGCGCGTCGGGAGTGGCGGGTGGCTCGCTGCTGCTGATACCTATGGCTTGCTCGTTTTTCGGCATCCCCAACGACGTGGCCATGCAGGCCGTGGCAGTGGGATTCATCGTTGGCGTGGTGCAGGACTCCGTGGAGACGGCCCTCAACTCGAGCGGCGATGCCTTTTTCACAGCTACCGCCGAATACTACGACCGCAAGAAACGGGGAAGTGAAGTTAGGGAGCAGTGATTAGTTTGCAGTTTTGAGTTAGTCGCGGCACTTCGACAAGCTCAGTGACCGCAAAGCCACTCGATGGCTGAGCCCGTCGAAGCCACATCTTCACACCTTAACATCTTCACGCCTTAACTCAAATCAGCCCAACTCTTATCACTAGTAACAAAAATTATGACAAATATTCTGCATAACAACCTAATGCTCAATTAATTAAATGATTATCAAAATTCCGAAATCCGAATTCCGAAATCCGAACTAAAAAAAATCGTATCTTTGCAAAATCATTAGCAACTTAATAAGCAAAGCGGATGAACACCCACAAAACCCACAAAACCACCAGTTTAGGCAATGCTTCGGCTTTTCGCAAAGCAATTGCACCGATAATCGCGAATTACAATTTCCGCCAACTGTCCGAGGAGGAAATCGAGGAGTTGGTGCTGAACAACAACAACGCCAGAAAATGGAAAAACATCTATGTTGCCGACAATTTCGACACCTCGCTGCTTTATTACAACTTTTTCGACGGGATTGTATTTATTGTCGGATTGGAAGAAAAAGCACTGAAACACAACGGATTATCCTATCCTACAAGCATCACCAACAGCACCATCTCTAACTGTTTTTTGGGCAAAAACGTGTCGCTGCACGGTGTCGGACGTCTGTCGAACTATCTCATCGGCGACGAGTGCATAGTGGCAAACACCAACGAAATTGTTGCCACGGACAATGCCACATTCGGCTGCGGTGTGGAGATTCAAGCCATGAACGAAGGCGGCAACCGCAAGTTTGAAACTTTCCCCGACATACTCCCCGCCGATGCTTACCTTCAATGCAAATATCAGGGCAACAGTAAATTACAAAACGCTTTACGCAAGATAAACCACAAAGAATGCCAGTCACGTCCCTTATACGGAACAATAGGCTCCCACTGCCTTGTCCGCAACGTTAACTGCATAGAAAACAGCCATTTCGACGAATTCTGCACCATCGAAGGGGCAACCCATATTTCGAACGTCACCGTAAAATCCTCGAAAAAAGAGCCGTCGCTTGTCGGGTTTGGAAGCATTGTGGAAGACTCTGTTGTCGGCTATTCGTGCAAAGTGCTGGAAAATAGCATTTTACAAAAAGTGGTGCTTGGCAGCAATGTTACCATAGAACACGGTGCAAGGGTGATAAACACTATGGTTGGCGACAATTCCACCATTGCCTGCTGCGAAGTGCAGAACTCTATGCTGTTCCCCTCGCACCAACAGCACCACAACAACTCTTTCCTTATCGCCTCTACCATACTGGGACAGAGCAATATAGCTGCAGGTGCCACCATCGGTTCCAACCACAACAGTCGCACCGCCAACGGCGAGATAGTTGCCGGACGCGGTTTCTGGCCGGGACTCTGCAGCAGTTTCAAACACACAAGCCGTTTCGCATCTTTCGTGCTTGTGGCCAAAGGCGACTATCAGCACGAACTGAACATTCCTCTGCCTTTCTCGCTGGTAAACAACAATTTGCACACCGACGAGCTGGAGGTGATGCCCGCTTTCTGGTGGCTTTACAATATGTACGCCCTCGAACGCAACAACTACAAATTCCAGCATCGCGACAAACGCGTTGTAAAACGACAAAATATTGAGACACAGATTTTTGCTCCGGACACCGTGGAGGAGATTATCGTGGCGCGCGCACTGCTCGAGAAATGGGTCGGCCAAGCCGCCACAGCGGACAGGAAAACACGGCTTTCGATTCCCAAATTGTTGGAAAAAGGCCGCCAATTGCTCCTGTCGAAGCCCGAAAAGGTGGAACAGCTCGATGTTTTTGCCGAAGGCGTGGAAAACAGCCGTCGCAAAGTGCGGATAATGAAAGCGAAACAAGCCTACGACGCCTACGGTGACATGCTACTCAACTATGCCGTGTCCACAATTTTGCAATGTCAGAAAAACCATTCATGGAAATCCGTGTCGCAGCTGCAGCAATCGGGACGCGTTCACGAATTGGTGAATCTCGGCGGCCAGCTCATAGCCCGTCCCGATTTCGACACCCTCTGCAACGACATTGTTTCGGGCAAACTGGATTCGTGGAAAAAGATACACCAACGCTATCAGAAGCTTTGGGAGGAATATCCGCAACAGAAATGCCGCCACGCCCTTGCGGTGCTCGCTCTGCTCAACGGCGAAAAGGAAATTACAAAGAACGACTGGGACGGTTTTTTGAAAAAGTTCCTCGTAATTCAGGAATACATCTCATCGCAAACCTTGCTTACCAGCAGTAAAGACTACAAAAATCCGTTCTACTGCTCCACCTACGACACCCACGAGGAAATGGAAGCCAACCTTTGCGTTCCGTTCAACGACGAAATGGTTTTGGCGGCCATCAAACGCTTTCTCGACTATCAAAAAAAATACGGAAAATAGCATAATAAAATCAAAAAATAGCAGTTACCAAATTACATTTTTTTCACCACAACATGCAAAACGTAGAAGTAATAATAGAAAACACCCATGAGACCATTTCCGTGCCTTGCGGGACACCGCTTTTGGATATTGCCAAAGATTATCAGCACACACTCCAATACCCGATAATAGGGGCTTTGGTGAACAACGAGATGGCCGACCTCAACTACTGCATCTATACCCCACGCACAATTCAATTTTTCGACATTTCCGACAAAACCGCAGGCTACCGCGTTTACATCCATTCGCTCGCTTTTATGCTCTACAAGGCTGTGCGCGACATCTACCCCAAAGCTCAACTCGATGTGATGCAGTCGCTTACCAACGGATACTACTGCACCATTACCGGCGTTGATGCTAGTCAGATAGACATTGCCGCCAACGTGCGTAAACGTATGATGGAACTTGTGGAGGCCGACCTGCCTTTTACAAGTGTTCCCATCAATATGGCTAAGGCTCAGGAGATTATCGACGCCACCGGTAACGAAGAAACCAGCAAACTCCTTGCCAGTGTACAGCAGCTCTACACCACCATCCAGCGTATCGGCGACACTCCGCACAAGATAAACTGCAAACTTGTACCATCGACATCCTACCTCAAACTGTGGGATTTCCGCATTTTCAGCGAAGGCTACCTGCTGCAGTTCCCCAATTTCTACAATCCCTCGTTGCTGAGCCTCTACAAAGAGACTCCGCGAATGTTCAATATTTTCAAGGAACACCACGACTGGCGCAAACTCCTGCACATCTCGTTTGTGAACGACCTCAACAAAGCCGTGCGCGAGGGCAGGGCAGTGGATGTGATACATGTGTCCGAAGCCCTTCACGAAAAGAAATACGCCACCATCGCCGACGCCATATACCAACGCGAGGGCGTGAAAATAGTGCTTATAGCCGGACCTTCGTCGTCGGGAAAGACAACTTCGTGCCGACGTTTGGGAGTGCAGCTCCAAGTGCTCGGCTACGATGTTCAGCAAATGTCGCTCGACGACTATTTCGTGGACCGCGAAAACACTCCCCGCCAGCCCAACGGCGACTTCGATTTCGAAGCCCTCGAAGCCCTCAACATACCGTTGCTCAACGAACATCTGCTACAGCTGTCGGACGGCAAGGAAGTGGAGATACCCACCTATAACTTTATCAAAGGTAAAAGCGAATTTCTTGGCAAAAAACTGAGACTGGGCAAAAACAGCATACTTATCATGGAAGGCATACACGCCCTGAATCCCAAACTCACCGACCAAGTGCCCGACGAATTCAAGTTCAAGGTAGCTGTGTCGCCTTTCACACAGATTTCCATCGACAACCAAAACCTGATACACACTTCGGACAATCGTCTGATACGCCGCATAGTGCGCGACTACAATTTCCGCGGCTACTCGGCATACGAAACCCTAAAGCGCTGGGACAGCGTGCGCGACGGCGAGCGCAAACATATCTTCCCCTATCAGGAAAACGCCGACATCTTCTTCAACTCCGGTCTGCTATACGAACTCGGAGTGCTAAAAACATACGCCGAACCCCTGCTGGAACGCGTACCGCAAGATAAGCCAGAACACGCTGAGGCTCATCGTCTTATGAACTTCCTCGCACTTTTCGAACCTATCTCGCCAAAACACATACCCCCAACATCCATCATGCGCGAATTCCTCGGCGACAGCAGCTTCGAATATTAAACCTTTTAGTGAAAAACATGTCAAAAGATACTAAAAAAGGCACTTTTTTGTACCACATAACACACCTTCCCATTGTATGAAATTGCTACACAAAGTGAGTTTTGTACAATAATCCGCATATTTCATACATTTTGCGACTTCTGATGCCGAAACTTCGTTTTTTTGTCGTATCTTTGCAAAACCAAATTAGAAAACAAATAAATAATTAACCTCAAAAAAAATTAAAATTATGGACAAAACAAAAATCATCATCGCAGCAATCATCGGAGTGTGCTTCACACTGGCTTTCGTGTTTATGGGACGCTACATCTATGAATCACGACAAGTGGACAAAACAGTATCCGTAATCGGCTTGGCCGAAGAGGACTTCACCTCCGACCTCATCGTGTGGGATCTCTCGTTCAGCTCACAGGACATGAACCAAAAAACAGCCTACGCCGCGGTTAAAAACCAATCCAAAATTGTGAAGGAATTCCTCACATCCAAAGGCATCGACGCTAAAGAGACCCTTTTCAAAGCCATCAACACCAGCAAAGAGTACGACTACTACTACGACAAGGAAGCTGAACGCTCGTTCTCCAAATTTGCAGGCTACAAAATCACCCAGAGCGTGCGCATAGAATCCAACGACGTGGAGAAAGTGGAAGAGGCCTACCTCGAAATCTCCGAGCTTCTGGACAAAGGCGTGGACGTTGACGCCAGCAGCCCCGAATACTACTACACCAAACTCTCCGACCTTAAGATAGAGATGCTTGCCAAGGCATCCGAAGACGCCAGAACCCGCGCCGAAACCATTGTGAAAAACGCCGGCGGTAAAATCAAAGGTCTGCAGTCGGCCAATATGGGCGTGTTTCAGATAACAGCTCCCAACTCCTCCGACGAGGACTACAGCTGGGGCGGCACTTTCAACACAAGCTCCAAGGCAAAACGCGCTAGCATCAACATGCGTCTTACCTATCTGTTGAAATAAAAAACTGACAGTCAGAACGAAAGAAAAATTTTTCATCAAAACGACAATTTGCCACATTTGTTTGGAAAAAATATAGTATCTTTGTGGAAAGTTTTGAAAAAGGTAATGAATTTGTAAATTATTAAAAACATAATATTTAGAGTAAAATGGAGATAATAGGAAAATTGATGCAGATTTTGCCCAAACAGAGCGGCGAAAGTGCAAAAGGAACATGGGTTAGAGGAGGTTTTGTAATAGAAACTCAGGAACAGTACCCCAAAATGGTGGCATTCACAATGTTCGGCGAAGACAGAGCCGCAATGGTCGACGCAATCCCTATCGGGACACAGATCAACGTGCATTTCTCTCCCGAATCGCGTGAGTTCCAAGGCCGTTGGTACACCGACCTGCGTTGTTTTAGAATCGACACCTTTGTCCCCGCACAGTCGCAACCCGCAGGCAACTACCAAGCCGCTGCCCAACCCGCTGTGGCTCCGCAAGCTCCGGCACAGCCCGCTCCCGATTTCGCTTCGGCTCCGGCACAACCCGCCGGCGATTCGCAGATGGCCGTGGACGACGACCTGCCCTTTTAAGTGAAAACAGATTTTTCAATAAAAAACGCCCTCCGAAAAGAGGGCGTTTTTTTGTCCATTATATCTCATTATCAGGTTATCGGCGCAACTCCCAGAACGCCACTGCCGAGGCGGCCGCCACATTGAGCGAGTCCACACCGTGGCTCATCGGTATTTTCACCACATAATCGGATTTCTGCAACACATCGTCAGCAAGACCGTCGCCCTCCGAGCCAAGGACCAAGGCAAGTTTCTCGCAACGTTTCAGCTCGGAGCTGTCCAGAGGGATGGATTTATCCGAAAGGGCAAGGGCGGCAATGGCGAAACCCTCCTGCTTGAGCTCGTCGTAAGAGTCGAAAAAAGTCCACGGCAGCTGAAACACCGTGCCCATACTCACACGGCAGGCTCGACGCACCAAGGGGTCGCAACAGGTGCGGGTAAGCAGCACCGCGTCGATGCCCAAAGCGGCCGCCGAACGGAAAATAGCACCTACGTTCTCGGAGCTGGCCAGAGTGTCGAGCACCGCCACACGTCGGGCATCGCGCAACACCTCGGAAACCGACGGCAAGCTTGGCCTTCGCATGGCACTCAATATGCCACGGCTGAGGTCGTAGCCCGTAAGCTGACGCAACACCTCGCGCGAAGCGGCATACACAGGCACTTCGGGATTGAGCTCGCGCATCTGCGTGGCGAGAAACTTCTCCTCACACAGATACGACACCGGCTCCAAACCGTGTTCCAATGCAATGCGTATCACCTTGATACTCTCGCAGATAAAAATTCCCTCCTCGGGGTGCAGACGGTTTTTCAGCTGTGCCTCGGTCAAACTACGGTACGGCGCAAGTTCTTCGCAATCAATATTTTTTATCTCAATAACGTTCATCAAAACCAAATTTCGTTGCAGTAGTTACGTTTGGAAATAGCTTTGCAAAAGTACGCAAAAAATTTGATTTTTACGTGGATGCAAAAAGAATAACCGTGGCATCGGTGCAAAGGTTGTTCTTATCGAAAAAAACTATTTAGGTGAAAAACAGACACTCCGAATATTTTAAAACAAATTATGCGAAAAAAAATTTTTTTTTCAAACATTTTTTCAGTAAATTTGTAAATCCAAAAAAGAAGTGTAACATTTTTATAAATATCAAATTATGAGAAAGTTATTTATAGTTTTAATAGCTGTTTTATTGGCTAACGCAACTGTTTTCGCACAAAAAACCGTAGC
>JAEEGI010003589.1_pt1 | contig 36894 bp, 34 predicted proteins | sample 8958751 | NCBI WGS metagenome assembly JAEEGI01 (sample SAMN16246545, study PRJNA631951) | gut metagenome | biome: gut microbiome; feature: rumen; material: KS-attached | host: Bos | place: Iran: Karaj | collected 2018-10 | reverse complement strand
TTATGAGCCTTGCTAAGGGAGTTGAGCTCAAGGCAGCATTCCCACGCACCTTCAGCGGCCAGTATCGAGATCGGCTTCTCCGTCAAGATAAATGAATATGGATTATCATTGACCAGCAGAATCTTATGCTTCAGGGCGAAATCCACCAGGCGCTGATAAAGCTCTGGCGTCGCACAAGCCCCGGTAGGCATATTCGGATAATTGACCCACATGATTTTCACCCCCTGAAGATTCATGCTCTCAAGAGCGTCGAAGTCGGGGAACCAGCCGTTTTCGGCCTTAAGGTCGTAAGTGACAATCTCAGCTCCAGCCAGTTGGGCAGACGAGGAATATGTCGGGTAGCCAGGATCCGGGACCAGAATCTTCTCCCCCGGATTGACGAAAGCCAAGGAAATCAGAAGAATGCCTTCCTTCGAGCCCACGAGAGGCTGAATCCCGCCATTTGGATTGAGGGTCACTCCGTAGTACCTCGCATACCAATCCGCAAAAGCTTGGCGCAGGGCAGGCAAACCTTTATAGTTCTGGTACTTATGGCTATCCTTAGCTTGGGCCGTGCGAATCAGGGCATCGATCGCGGCCTGGGGAGGATAGCCGTCAGGAGCGCCTATTCCAAGGTTTATAAGTGGGCCGAGACCTTTAGACGCTCTCTCGGCGGAAACAGCGTCGAGGTCTTTCTGTTTGCGGGAGAAATAGTACTCCTGGACACCTTTGGTCCTTTCAGCGGGTTGAATGAACATTTTGACGTTATTTGTTAAATTCATTAAGCGACAAAGGATTTGTATTCGCCGAGGATGTAGAGGTCTGCCATCAGTGGACGAGCAGCCTTAAGTGCCTGACGGTAACGACTATAGGACGAAAACTTGATGTCGGCGTAGAAGAAATACTGCCATTCCTTTCCGGGAATCGGCAGGGACTGGATCCTCGTGAGATTCATGTCGTAGAACGAGAGGATGGTAAGCACCTGCGCCAAAGAACCGGGCTTATGTGGAAGGGTGAAGCAGAGTGAAGCCTTGTCGGTAATACTCCGGGGGATGGTGATTTGATCGTCAAGGATTAGGAAACGGGTGAAATTCTGCTTATAAGTCTCGATACCTCGGGCAAGGATTTCAAGACCGTTTTCCTTGGCGGCCAGTTCCGAAGCCACTGCACCCACCCCGAGAGTCCCTTCCCGAGCTATATCTATCGCGCTCTTGGCGGTGTCTTCCGACTCCACCATCTTGATCCAAGGGCAGTTTTTCTCGAAGAAACGCCGCGTCTGGTTTATGGCCATGTAGTGCGTCCTGACTTCCTTGATGTCCTTCAAACGCTGGCCCGGGATCGCCATAAGATTCTGATGGATAGGAATATATACCTCTCCCTTGATCTTATATGGGTTAGCCCTCAGGAGCTCGAAATTAGGCAGCAATCCACCGGAGATGGTGTTCTCAATGGCCATGACAATAGAAGAGGCTCTGCCCTCCTCCAAAGCCTTGAAAAGGCTCTCGAACGTGGGACATTCCTCAATGGCGACTTCTTCTCCCCTTGCGGAATAGAAATCGCGAGCCGCTTGCTCATGGAAGCAGCCCCTGTAACCTTGGATCGCAACCGTTGTCACACTGTCAGAATCTCTTTCTCCTTGGCGGAGACAAGAGCATCGACGGCCTTGACCTTCGCGTCGGTCACTTTCTGGATCTCATCCTCGCCCTCTTTCTGGACATCCTCTGAGATCTCAGCGGCCTTCTGCGCCTTCTTAAGGGCCTCGACACCCTCACGACGTACATTTCTCACTGCCACCTTGGCGTTCTCACCAGCAGCCTTGGCTTTCTTTATGAGGTCCCTTCGGCGCTCCTCGGTGAGGGGCGGGATGGGGCAACGGATGATCTCACCGTTGTTCTGGGGGGTAAAGCCTAGATTGGCGGCCATAATGGCCTTCTCGATAGCGGGAATCAGGCTTTTCTCCCAAGGCTGGATAGTGATGGTACGGGCGTCAGGAACGCTGATCGAAGCCACCTGGGAGACAGGAGTGTCGGTGCCGTAATAGTTGACGGACACGCTGTTAAGAATGGAGGGATTGGCTTTCCCCACCCTGTAAGTCTTGAGGTCTTCCTCAAGGAAGTCCACGGTGTCAGTCATCTTTGACTCAACACCTTTCAAAATCTCTTTGGCTTTTTCAGTTAACATCGCTATATCAAATTTTATTTATGTACCAACGTGCCGACCTTCTCGCCCTCGAGGAGCCTCTTCAAGGCTCCGGGGGAATTGATGTCGAAAACTATTATCGGCATATTCCCGTCATTGCAAAGGGCATAAGCTGTCTGGTCAAGTACCCGGAGCTGCTTTGCCATGGCTTCCTCGAAGGTAACGTCCTCATACTTAACGGCTGAGGGGTCCTTTTTCGGATCGGCGGTGTAAACCCCGTCAACTTTCGTGCCTTTCAGCATCACATCAGCTCTGATCTCAAGCGCGCGAAGCGCCGCGCCGGAGTCGGTCGTGAAGAAAGGATTGCCAGTACCGCCAGCGATAAAGGCCACACCACCCTCCTCAAGAACCTTCACCGCGTTGTCACGGTTGTAATACCTGACAAAAGGCTCCATAGGGGTCGCTGTAAAGACCTCCGCATGAACTCCCTCCTCTTCAATGAACTGACTGAGGGCCAACGAGTTGATCACCGTGGCAAGCATTCCCATCCGGTCTCCCCCGACACGGTCGAAACCCTTCTCGAGTCCCTGAAGGCCACGGAATATGTTACCACCACCATTGACCACACCTATCTGCAGGCCGGCTTTAGCGGCATCCGCTATCTCTTTAGCGTATTTCCTGAGATATTCCGACTCAAGTCCCTTACCTTCGGGGCCTCCCAGAATCTCTCCACTCAATTTAAGCAGTACTCTCTTGTACATTCGAACAAATTTTGTCAAAAATAGTGATTTTTTCCGGTAATACGACTCTTAATAGCCAAACACACAATCAAACGCCTCGCCGCCGGCCCCGACCCGGAAGGTGTGGACCTCTCTCGCGGACGGCTTCACGGCGAACACGTCAATGCAAAGGTTCTCCTTGTAATCGAAGAAAGCATGGGTTGTACCAGGCAGCATCAGATCGGGAACGACCCAGCCATAGCCTTGGGAAATGAAATAGTTGACACCATTCTCCTCAGTGTGCATGTTGACATGGGCATCGCCGGTCACCATACCGATCAGAGTACCCTTGGCGGCAAAGGCTGAAAGAATGTCCATCACCCTCTGGTTGCCCTTAAGCGCATCCTCGGCGGGGTTGGAGTTGGTCCAGCGGCCAAGCGGATGGGGCATATAGTGGGCCGTCACCAATACCGGCATATCAGCTGGAGTGCTGTCCAGAAGGGCTTGGAGCCACTCCATCTGAGACTCATCGAACAAGTAATATGATCCGTTCTGAGTGCCGGTCCCCTGGCTGTTCAGGAATATCACCCTGATTCCCTTCCCTGGAACATCGTACCAGCCATACGTCTTGCCGGGAGTCAGGTGGAGATTATCCCCGGCTTTCTCCTGCCAAGGCTTCTGGAAAAAGCCCGACAAGTCCTCATCCGTGAAAAACTTCCCTTCGCCAGCGTCCCAGTCGTGGTTGCCCGGGGTATATAGCCAGACACCATCGTATTTCATCATCTGTGCCCTGACATTATCGACTATCTCCTTGGCATAGACTGAGTTCTCGGTGGCAGGATAGGCGTTAAGGCCGATGTCTCCGAAGTTCTCCATGAAGTCGCAACCGAAGGCATTGGCGAGGGTAACGGCGTGACCTATGTGCTTGTAAGAGAAGCGTCCAGCCGTGTGGACATCAGTCACAATCGGGAAGGCCATGACCTCATCACTCCCCTTCCAGGCGTTGAACCTGGCGAGTGCCTCATCAATCTGTGGTTTCACAAAGAATGTCTTGTCGGTAGCCTTGTCCTCTTCAGCCAGCAACTTGTCATTTATCTCTCTCCAGGAGATTGTTGGAGTGCTGTAAAGGAAATTGATGGACTGACCCTTATCACAGTCGAAATATTCAAGCCTCAAGTCGTGCTTGCCTTTCGAAAGCGTCTTGGAGACAATCTTGGTGATCGGACCGTGGGCTCCGTCATTGTCGTACAGGAGTTCCCCATCCACATAGAGCTTCGAACCATCGTCTGTCGAAGCCTTGAAGGTATATTCCTCCTCCTTATCCACTTTGAGAGTGGTCTCGAGAAGCAGGGCGTAATGGTTCAGCGTCTCATCGATGTCCACCAGGTCGAAATTATTCTTCACTCCGGTGATGTCCGGATCCCCGAGCGTCGAGAAATCCGGAAGCTGGCGCTCCGGCCAATCGAGCCACAACTTGTAGTTCACAACAGGCTCCTTCGGGCCACAGGCAGCAAGGGTCAGAAGAGCCCCGGCTAAAATAACGATCTTCCTCATATTCAGTTATTTCTACTTAAATAAATCATCAAGTTCCTTTATCGTGAAGCGAACGGAGACGACCGAATGCTTCTCCTCTCCAGGATGGTATTTTATGTAAGTTGTGGCGACTATCGTCCCGTCCGGTAGCAACTCAAGGCCGGGATAACCGCAGTCAGGACCGGCGAAGCTATGGAGCAACTTGACCCTGTACTGGCCGGAAAGGCCGTCAGTGGCATCCCTGTAGGTCCCCACCCAAGCCACGAAATGACCCTTCGTGGGGCTATTAGGAGCCATATCCCTGAAAACTGAGATCAGCCTTCCGTCAGGAAGGTAGCGGATCATGTGCCTGTCACCTGTGAGCCCCCATGGAGCCTCCCGCATAGTCGTCCATGTCGCTCCCTCGTCCTTCGAACCCATGAATAGGGAACATCCTTTCCGTTGGTTCTCACGAGCCAAGCAAATGAGTGTCTTCCCGTCCGGGGAACAGAACACGCAAGGCTCGCAAGGAGATCGTCCAGGATATTCACCGACAAGGGTGGACTCGTCCCAAGTCAGTCCCCCGTCATGGGAGACCGCCTGCCAGATTTTAAGCGGAGCCCTGTCACGATCCGAATTCCCCCGATGGTACATTCCGAGATAATCCCCGTTGTTGAGCCGGATTATGCTGGTGAAGGCCATTATGCATGGCTTGTCGAGCACCTTGACCTCGCTCCAAGTCTTTCCGCCGTCCTCGCTGACTGAATAAGCCATATCCCGGTAGGCTTGCCCGGTCTCAACCTGAGCGAACACGAACAGTCTCTGAACTCCCTTATTGTCAGTGAGTTTGTAGATACTGGGACAATTTACCATGCCTTCCCATTCCTTTGGAGCCGGCTGGTTGTGCCAGGTGAGACCACCGTCATAACTGAAGCCTAAGAAAGCGGCCGCCCCGCCGTGACCATTCGACCATGTGCAGATCATCGTCTTCCCGTCGTCCATCAGGACGGTGGTCGGATGGCCGTTGTAAAGTTCAGGAGAACCTGCGGCCACGACGACCTGCCTGTGCTTCTGGCCTGAGATGTCAGCCCATGGGAGGTTGCACCTGTCACCTTGGGCTGCCAGCGATAGTGAAGCCAGCAGGAATAACAATAGGGAAATCAATGAAAACGGTCTCATTAGCTCTACAGCGACAGGACCGCCAGCACGTCAATCAACTCCTTATTGATAGGCTTGTCCATTTTGACAGCCCTCTGGATGGGCACATAGACAATCTCGTCGTTGGAAATTCCGACCATGATGTTGCGCTGCCCCTCCATCAGAGCCTCGATCGAGGCGTAACCCAGACGGGAGGCAAGGATGCGGTCGTAAGCGCTCGGCGTCCCTCCCCTCTGCAAGTGACCCAGGATGGTGACCTGGACATTGAATTGAGGATATTCATTACGGACACGGTCAGCGTAGTACATCGCCCCGCCGTGGCCGTCTTTCTTGGACTCGGAGACAATCACGATCGAGCTGTTCTTACTCTTGCGCATCCCCCTGCCGATGAACTCGGCGAGCTGGTCAACATCGGCCTTGTCCTCGGGAATGATTGCGGCCTCCGCACCGGAAGCTATCGCACTGTTCTGGGCCAGGAAGCCAGCGTCACGTCCCATAACCTCGACGAAGAATATCCTGTCGTGGGAATTGGCCGTGTCGCGGATCTTGTCCACGCACTCGACTATCGTGTTGAGAGCGGTGTCGTAGCCGATCGTGTGGTCAGTGCCATAGAGGTCGTTATCTATCGTGCCAGGCAATCCGATAATCGGGATGTCATATTCCCGGGCAAACTGCTGAGCGCCTGTTAGTGAGCCATTTCCGCCAATCACGATCAACGCGTCGATCTCGTTCTTGACCATATTCTCATAGGCTCTTTTCCTTCCTTCAGGCTCCAGAAAAGCCTTGCTGCGGGCGGTCTTCAGGATGGTTCCGCCCCTCTGGATCGTGTTCGACACCGAGGACGAGGTGAACTCCTTGAACTCCTCATTGATCAGACCTTCGTAGCCACGATAGACCCCGATGACCTTCATGTTATTGAATATAGCCGCCCTGGTGACGGCCCTTATGCAAGCGTTCATTCCAGGAGCGTCTCCACCGGAAGTCAGAACGGCGACTTTCTTTATCTCTCGCATATGCTTTGTCAGTTAATAGTTTGCGGCCCCTTCTCGGCCAAAAAACAAATATACATCTTTTCCCGTATTTTTGTACAAGGTGGGAAAATAAGCTGGGGACCTTGCACAGAAAACAAAACCCCACCTTGAACACGAAAAACATTGTCAGAACGCGAAGCCGGCACCGACAGTGAAAACAGGCCGGAAAGGGCCGGCTTCAGGCCGGGCGGTGAGATAAGAGACCCCTCCCAGGAGGCTGAACTTTCCGATATGGAAGACCGCTCCGCCGTCAAGAAGCAACCCGGCCGCGGAATAATCCCGAACTTTTGCCCAGGCTCCATGAATATCGTTCCAGCAAAGAGTCGAGCTGCCATAACCGGCTCCAGCGTAAAGATCCATCCAAGGAGTGACAGTCCGGACAACACCTGCCGAGGCCGAATACTCACCTAGACGCTGGCCGCCCTTCGCCTCGAAACGAGCCTCCCCGCCGGTAGTCCCATCGGAAAGGATGTCGTAAGCGTAAAGCTGTGATTTCAAATTGGTTCTGAGCGAAACATAACCGCCCCATTGGCCCCGAGTCATCGCCAGGAATAATCCTCCTTGGCGGGTATCACCAAGAGACAATGTGGGGAGGATATTTATTCTTTTAATTGACAGAACCTTCGTTTCGCCTTTGGCTACACTCTGGATGACACGACTGTCATCCCATATAATGGTGCCGCTGTCATTCTGAGCAAAGCGAAGAATCTTCCTCCCATACACAGCCGGAAGCGGCTCAAGTTTGACCCGAGCCAGACGCAAGACCGGTCCGTCAGTGGTGGCCGGTGGTTCGACAGGCTCACCAACCGGTCGTTGGGGCTCACCAGCCGGATTCCCCGGTCCCTGAGCTTGTCGAAGGGCCGGTGGTTCGACAGGCTCACTAGCCGGAACCGAACCATCATAAGAACGCCGGATCCGCTCGAACCGATCCCTCTGAGCCTTGGTCATCTTCCCGGAAGATTGCTGAAGCATATTCCTCAAACGCCCTAACTCACCGAACAAGGAAGTCACTGATTTCTGTGACACAGGCTCCCCTGCCGCTACCTTGTCCCTCAACGCCTTACACTGGGCGGTAATGCTCTCATAACGGTCAAGCACAGAGTCCCAGTCATTCTGCGCCGATGCCACGCCGGAGCTTGCGAACAGGCAGAAAACCAAGATCAATGTGAACATGAACCCCCTCATATTACCGGATAATCAGCAAAAAACACTATCTTTGAACTCATGCCAGAAGATTCCACTTTCTTTCCGGATACCTCCACAGACAGTCACAGCCTGCCAGACCCTTCCAGTCATGGCCGACCTGACCCTTCCGGTCATGGCCGACCTGATCGGCCATCTCCCAGCCTCGTCCACTCCTCCGCCGCAGGCTGGAGCGAAATCTGGCTCATTGACAAAGACGGAAGATTCCGAGCCCTCAAAGCCCTGAAGCCATGCTTCAGAGGACAGACTCGTTACGAATCCCTCCTCAGGAAGGAATATGAGATCGGCTACAGCCTTTCCCACACCGCAATCCGAGAAGTCTATGACTTTAAAGATATTCCAGAACTGGGTAACTGCATCGAGATGGAATGGATTGACGGAATCACCCTCAACGATTTTCTTTCCAAAGGTCTGCCCGACAAGGTCACTGGCAGGAAGATTGTCACCCAGCTCTGTGACGCCCTGGGCTATCTCCATTCCAAACAAATCATCCACAGGGACATCAAACCATCCAACATACTCATAACCCACAACGGGAACTATCTCAAACTCATTGACTTCGGGTTTTCCGACGCTGACTCCTGGTCTATTCTCAAAGGGCCTGCCGGTACCGCGAGTTTCGCCGCTCCAGAACTCCTTTCGGGTGGTCCGGTCGACAACCGGACTGACATTTGGTCGCTTGGAAAAGTGATCGCTTTGCTGCTTCCAGATGAGAAACGGATTATCAGCCGTTGCTTGCGGGACAATCCCGCTGATAGGTTCCAAGACGTGGCGGAAGTGAAGTCCGCCCTCTTCCGGCAGCATCATAGATGGCCCATTCTGATAGCCTCGATGGCTGTTCTGGCCGCGATAGCTTTCTTGTGTGTCAAATCCTGGAGCCGATGGTTCGACTCCACTGATCAACCTGCCCAAACGGATGTGGAAGAAGTTGACACCCTCGACTTCGTCGATGCCAGCGCCATCGACGAACTGTTCCGCCAAGCCACGGAGATGATTGACGATGCCGGTTCTCAATAGACTTTAATATCTTTGATTCCAGCCTTTCTTCCCGCCACATATTCGGGTAGGGTCTTCCCATCCCGGATTATTCCGGAAATATACAAAGGCTGTCCTTTCATAAACTCTTTGACCGAGAACTTGTCCCGGGAACGAAGCTTCGACGTTCCAGAATCAAGCACCTCGAACTCCTGCCCGGAAATGTGCCTCAAACGCACCTCCCTGTCTGGTAACCAGCTGACAATCAACTCTTGACCAGGTTTCAAAGACTCACTCTCCACCGTCTCGACACTCAGGAATGCCGAACTGTCCTGGAGCTCGACGCATAGGTTCCTGAAACCTTCCCTGCCGATATAATTGGACAAAATGTCAAGGGTTGTGATCCGTGGTTTCGGTTTCAAAGACATATATCCATAAAGCCTCTTGAGGGTGGAAGTTGAGACTATCTGGCCGGTCTCTTCCTCTATCTTCGAGGATAACGACTCGAAATCCTTAGTCGAAGCGACGGGGCCACCGAACTTCTCGGCAACCGACTTCAGAAGGAATTCTATTTCCGGAGTGTTCTCATTCATAGTAATCAAATTTTGCTTTATCGTCTTTGGTAATATTCCCGATCACCTGGCCTTTCGCGATCTTGATCGTTGTGAGATTAGGACAATTCGAGCAATCCAAATTGTTGATTTTAGGACACTTGGAAAGGTCTAGCTCTTTGATGAGGGTGCCCGCGCAGCGGAAAGACACGAGTTTGGGATTAGAAAGGGTAATGGTCTCGAGAGGGTTGTCGGCGCAATGGAACTCATCAAGAATGTCAAGGCCGCTGACATCAATCGTCTTCAACTTATTGTAGGAGACCTGGAGCAGAGTCAGTTTAGTGAATGACTTGACATCAATCTCAGTCACCTCATTGTAGTCCAGACCCAGGTAGTCCAAGTCGGGTTGATCACCCAGGCTCAGTTTCGAAATGTGGTTATGGATCAGGTGAATATGCTGGAGTTTCGGGTTGCCCGTCAAATCGACCTGAGTAAGTTTACCATAATTCTTCTCATCCTTCCTTGTCCCTTGGGCGTGGAGATAATTCAGATTCGGGAAACCTTGGATTCCATCAAGTGTGGAGATATTATCCGTTGATAATTCAATCTTGGTTATAGCTTCGGCCTCACTTCCGCCAAGGCTGCCATCTTTGTTTGAATCATAGTTCCAAAGCAGCCATGCCAAAAAGGTAGTATCCGTGACGCTCACTTCAGGCTGCTCGGGCTGCTGAGGGTCTTCAGGCTGTTGGGGGTATTCGGGTTGATCTGGTTGATCTGGTTGTTCGGGTTGCTCTGGCTGTTCGGGCTGTTCAGGTTGTTCGGGTTGTTCAGGTTGCTCTGGCTGTTCGGGCTGTTCGGGCTGTTCGGGCTGTTCGGGTTGTTCGGGCTGTTCGGGCTGTTCGGGTTGTTCGGGCTGTTCAGGCTGTTCAGGCTGTTCAGGCTCATCTCCCCCGTTGGCAACAGCCACAAGTTGCCCGGGATCCGGTAAGTCACGAGTGCAAGCCACAACCGCCGAACCAAGCAATGCGATGACCAGAAACAACAACAGAGGCCACCAGAACCATATTACCCTATCCGAAACGATCATAAAAAGGTCATTCTCCACAAAATTAGGAATATTTATCCGAATATGCGCCCCCAGCCACTCCCGCACAGTCAAATGACCCAGTTATGACCCACAATCTCGAAGTCCTTCCCGCATTATGCCACCGCCGAATTCCTGCCCGCAATTCCTCACTGCCTGCAATTTGCCCGCGCCGCACCTGGCCCCCTTTCCAATAGGCTATTTCTATCTTACCGATGATCAATAAGTTGCAAGAGGACTTCTGGAAGGCCTGCCCTTTTCATAGTGGGCCTTCCAGCGAGAACTACAGAAACACTTGTGTTTCAAAGACTTACAAGATACAACCTGGAAGGCATCTGAGTGTTTCATTCGTAGAGCAGCACTATAGGATTCTCTCCAGCATTTCTTTTTCGACACCCAACAGCCTAGCCAGTTGAGCCTGACCTGCCCCGAAACGAAAGGAGACAATTCGGGCAAGGCGAAGCAACTCTTTTCGGTCCAAACCCAAGATTGACTTCCTATGGAACTCATTGACACATACATCCTTGATTCTCTCTTGAAGCTCAGCATCGGAGAAAGTGACTGTCTCATGTATTCCGTGCTGCTCCTCGACCTCAGCTTCCAAAGAGTATTTTCTCAATAGGTCGAAATACTCAACACTGCTCATGAATCTGGCAGATGCCTCTGAAAAAGACACAAAACTTGTATTAAGTATTCTTCCGTCAAGGTACTCATAAGTGTCCGGAATCAGCATTTTAGTTTGGAACAGTTCCCTTCTTCTCTCCACGCCCAAGTCCCTAACCTGTGCGCCTGAAGGCAGCGAGGTTTTGAAATACACATCTGCCGAGCTCCAAAGGTAGGCATCCGGTGAAGCGATCCGGGCTTTATATGGGTTACGATGAATGTAGCAAATCTCTCTCTTCATTTGAGTGTCAGACATAACAGCGACAATGTCAAGATCTTTCCTCCTAAGGACTCCGGAGAAACCATGTGCGGCCCCAAGCATTTGCGCAAGCCTGTGTATCACACGGTCATAATAGTCAAGACAATCGTCAAGACGCCCAGAAAGAAGTATGTGGATGTGATTGTCCATCAGGCAGTAAGCGATGATTTTCACTCCTGAACCAGGCAGAAGAAGAGCCAGAGTGTTAATCCCTATGATAAAGTCCTTCTTCGAGCGGAATAACCGGCGAGTCTCCTGATGGGAGGATGAAAAGTGGTAGCAACCACGTAGCCCATTGAACGGGTCGATAAAATCAGAGCGTTTCATAGTGTTTAGAGTTTATTTTTCGTAAAGGTACGGCTTTGCTGGCTAATATCAAGCGATACTGTCTGGAATTATCGCAGATTACATTGAAACAGCAAGGCCTTCCAGAGCAGTTCTTGATAACATCTTACTTATCAAACAGTTAAGCAAGAGCGTTCTGGAAGGCCCCCACCAAAGACAGTAGACCTTCCAGATCGCTTTTCGTAAGAGGCTGATAAACAATTGTTTCCGCAAGCAGACCTGGAAGGCTATCGCTTCACCTTAAGCTAACCCTTCCCCACCACTTTATGGGTTCCATTTTCGAAGGTTATCTCGTCAAGGGTCAAGACTTTAGGGGAGTCGTAGATGCGACGGACCAAATCAAGATGATCCTCGGTAGAGCGGTGGCCACCGATGAAATACCCCCAAACCATAAACCAAGTCCATGAAGGTTGCTGTTCAAAGACGGAAGGATCCTTAGGCAGTTGGCCTATCTCGCCCATGGAAATCGGCTTGCCGCCACCCAGCTGAACCAACTCGTCGTGATGTGATTGCTTGTAGTCCCAACCATATATGTCAGCGGAAAGGACATCAACATATTCATTTCCTGGATAGAAATCAGCATAAGGGAAAGCGTCATCATTCTCTTTGACTCTGGGAGCATTGGGATCCCAGACCCAAAGAAGATTGTCAAGCCCCTTCTTCGTATAATATTCGTAGGTCATAATCCAGAGACGCTTGAATCCATTCTCTCCGGGTTTGTTTCCCCACCAGAACCAGGCACCGTTCATCTCATGGTAGGGTCGCCAAAGCACAGGAACCCCGGCATCTCGCAACTGCATCAAGTAAGGGATAACAGTGTCCATCTCCCGCTCCCAGGCACCATGGAGATCCGTTCCGACGGTGCACAGCGCATCCCATTCTTCCTCAGAGGGTCCTGAGTCCATAGTCCAGACTTTGTCGCCGTTGCAATCATTCCCGTCAGTGTAACGAGGATCACAGCAATGCCACATAAGGGTGATTATCCTACCTTCAGCCCATTTGCGGATGGCCGTGTCCACGATGTCCTGACGAGCCTCCGAGACTGTACGCCCTGTCTGGACGCAAGGTTTGTCAAACGGCACGGTCAAGTTGAGAGGCCCTGCGTGCTGGTAGCGTTCCGCCCCATCACCTATATCATTGAAACTGAAATCGCAGCCCCAGACAACCGGTTGTTTACCAGTGATTGCCATAACCTCGTTATCGTAGCGTTCAATATCGCTGGAAAAGTTGTGTTGCCCGGCAAGAGTGTACTTCCCGCTGATGGAATATAGAAACTCCAGTAACTCCCTGGCTTCCTTGGTAGCTTTCGGATTCACAGGACGTTGGCTTTGGCTCTGGCAAGAACAAAGGGCACAGACTATAAGAAAGGCGGCAACTACACAACGGAGACGCATAACAGATAGATTAATATAGTGATTCGCAACAGGCATCAGAAGAACTTGGCAATCTCGTCGAGGGGCTTGCGGGTGGGTTTGACAGGGTCGCTGGCACGATGGCCGAGGGCTATTACCGCCATAACCGTCTCATTTTCAGGTATTCCTAAAAGAACACGCAGGGCATCCGAATCCCGCATGCCCATAATCAGGGTGTCAAGCCCCATGGCACGAGCCTTCATGACCAGATAAGAGTTGCTCAAGCCGTTGTCATAAGCGCCCCATCCATCGCCTATCTCATTGGTCTGATCCCCTCGAAAATACCCGGAAAGACCTCTGACATAAGTCGATACGATGAAGACAGGTGCTCCTGCCGTACTCTGCTTATTGCGTTCGCCGATGAGTTCCCTTACAGCATCTGCCTTATCGGGACTGATGGCCACATAGAAGCGGCTCGGCTGAGAATTGGTCCAAGACGGTGCGTCCTGAGCGGCGGTGAGGATTTCCCGGACCTGGGCCTCAGTGACTTCTTTGGAGGGATCGAAATCCCGGATGCTTCGGCGAGTCGCCAACACATCATCGAAAGAAACGGCCGTGGCCGCATCCTTATTCTCCTGCCCGCAAGACAGGACCGCCAGAAGGGCGATAGCGATTAACAAATACTTTCTCATGCCGCTAAGATAGCGTATTTCAGGGTTTTAAGCAACAAGCGCGGCTGGTTAATTGATTTCGGGACGATTTGTTGAGGCCTGCCACCGGCACTTTTGTATCTATCTGAATATGAATGACTTCCCTAGAAGCCGGTGGCAGGCCCCATTGTATTTCATGTAGCCTGCCACCCTCCCTTCTCGAAGCGTTTGATATTCAACCCTTTACAAAGCCCCTGTTGGCAGGCCTCGACCAGCACATCTCCCCCCAACCCGGCAAATGACCCAGTTATGACCTTGATTGAAATTGTGTGATTTGGGATATTTGTGAATTATAGAATCAAGACTAGTAATTGGATAGCACTATGGCACTTTTCACAATCACTACCAAACGCCGTAAAATCTGCAACGGAATGCAGATCGAGCCTGGGATGACCGTGCAAGTGGTCTCCCCATACAATAATCCCGTCACTGTCAACGGCGGCCAGGCCGTCGAAGACGCCTTCCAGCGCATGTTCGGCATCTCCCTCAAGAAAGCCAACGCACTGAATATGTCGGATTTAATTGTGACAAAACAATAACCGCAAATGTTTCTCTTAATCTGTAACATCATTTTAATCATCACATTCCTGGTTTATCTCTATTGCCTTTTGTTCGACGTGGATCCACCGCAAAAGGAGCCTGAGATTGATTCGTTGTTAGGTGCGGTGTTCGCAGTTGGATCGGCATGGGCAGCTGTCAACCATGAACCCACACTCGAAGAGCGTCTCTGGAAACCAGTTAAAGTGATTTTCTCAAATATTATTGGGAAACTCGCCCTGCTCGTTTCTGCAGGTATGCTCTTGTATTATGCGTATCAATTAATCGCTTGGGTATTAAATGGTATTTGGATGATCGTTTCCTCCAAACCTTTTTTGCTCACTATCGGTTTTTTGGCTCTTGCCGCAAGTGGTTTCTTTTTAATTCGTTTCATCCTTAGACTAACGGATGAGAATGACAAGAAAAAATTATGGCTAAGGGATCGCTCTCTTGAAGAAGAAGTGCGAGAGAAAGTGTCTATCCCGGTTCCAGATGGGGCCGTGACAAATTCCAATTATGATAAGACGAGACAACAACTTGATGCGTTTACCGCTGATGGAGAGAACTCTTTAGATATCTCCAAGGCTGAATTATTTGAAAAACGTCTCAAGTTTTTTTATGATCTTTCAATCAGGGCGGAGGCAGGATCAAGTACTGTATTTGATTCTTTTAAAAGCGCTTTAGATGAATCTGAGAACAAAGGAGATGTTGGGATACTCAGGTCAGATATGGATGAGGCCAGCATCTTGGATAATAAGCCTTTGAAGCAGGAAAGGACAATCTCAAATTACCAAAAAGACCTCAACGACGACAGAGTCTCACCTTTGTATGACGAGTTGCTGTCTGTCGCAGAGCAAGATACTTCTGCCACTGGACTCGTAGGATTGATCACTTTGGGGCAAGCGACCAGCAAAAGTAAAGTCATAAGGAAGACACAACAACTTAAAAATCTATATGATGCCGCATGCGCGGAAGTTGCGGAGCTTAAAGAAGTCGCATCTGGCTTAAATAATATTCTCCGTTACACTCGAGTGTGTGCCTACAGAAATATCTTCTTGGGTGCAGAACTATTGAACTTTATTCGTGATAATGCTGGAGGGAAGACTTTAAAAACAGTGTCTGATTCTATAAATATAGATGCGGATTTGGATATCCCTGTCTTCAGTGACAGAGAACTGTCAATGGACACGATTAGGCTTATCGGATCATCGGTTAAAAACACCTTGATGTATTACGGATCAAATAAAGAAGCAGCACGTAAAGCTATCGACGATCCCAAAGCCGCGGCTCTGGAGGCAGGACTGAATTTTATCGGGGATTATTTTGAGAAACGCACTGAAGTCATCAATAATAACTTGGAACAACAACAAATAATACTGGACAAGTTCCCTGCTATTGTTGATGGTTATTTGGATGGTAAAGCAAACACCTTAAGGGCAATCGAAATCATACGGGCTATAATCAAAGCGAACAAAGGTTTCGTGAAGATTTATGCCCCGTTAAGGGACAAAGTTTTCAAGGAAGGAGCCCTCCCCTCAAAGGAAGAGATGCAGCATTTAGTTATAGCAACAAGTGAATACAACAAAATCAGCAAAGCAGAATTATAATGGAAGAAGAACAAATGATGGTGCCCAACTCGTCTAGTTTATCCTCTGCTAATGAGTTAATGGGGAAGATGGATCAGGCTATAGACTTATATGCCAGATGCAAAGAAGTGACTGAAAAAAGAAAGGCTGTTGAAGCTTGGAGCAAGGTCAAAATAACAGAAACAGTCGCCAAATACAAAGCATGCCAGGATTTATTGAATCATACTTTTGGAGAGCGGGACAAGGCTTTGTCAAAGTATTACAACTTGTTGGATAAAGCCGTGGATTCTGGTGATAATCAACTGATTATCTCCGCACTTCAAGGTATAAGTAGCATTGTGACCTCTTCTCCTCTTTCTGATTTTCAGGAATTCGTTCGTGTGTGGGATGACACCAGTCAACCGTTGCTCGACTTTTAAGCAAACTCATTATGGAATACCGTAGTGATCATGATTATTCAGTTAGGCAGATTCGTGATATGGCGATTTGCCTGGGATGCCTTATGGTTTCCTTGTTATTTTTGCACCTAGGTTTCTCTGTCGACTCTGGAAAAGGGAATAAACACGTTGCCAAGATAAAGACGGATCCAATCGAGGAATCATCAGGCACACCTATATGGGACTTTGATTTATACAATGATCCTTCAGGATCTTTTATTCTACGATACCCGAATTACCTGAGTATCAAGTCCAGTTCTTCCGGCACAGTCCATCTGGAATCAAAAGAAAAGAATATCAAGTTGATAGCCGAAACTATTGACGGCTCTGACGTCCTGGGCTTGTCCGTTTTTTATGAAGATGAATTGGAAAGACGATCGCAATCAGGTAGTATCGTCTATAAATTATTAAAAGACGGTCAATTCTTCGTTATATCTGGCAAGGACAATGACGGTTGTATTTTTTACTTGAGGGAGAGTTTGAAAGATGGAGATATTTATAGTATCGAGACAGTTTACCCTGAACACCAGAAAGCGGCTGGAGACGCATTGATAAAAACGTTCTCTGCTTTCCCGGAAATGAATGTCATCCGTCTGTCTGGAGATTTGACTCAAGATTCTTCTAATTATCCCGTTGAGTTTAAGCTAACTGTCAGTAATGACGGAAATGTTTCCGGTTATTATTGGTACAAGAAATACAAAGAGTCAAACCACATTGACCTCTCAGGAACAGTCTCCGACAATATCCCCCGAACACTCACATTGGTTTCCGGAAAAGGAACAGAAGAATGGATATTCAGCAGCAATAGCACTGGACCTTTCTCCTTGTATTCGGACTTAAAAGGGAAGATGTTTAAATATGAGAATAATGAGGCCCGTTTAGCAGGAAACGCCCCCATAAAAGAATACTCTTTTGTTTTGAAATAATAAGTGTTATCTAAATACTAAAGTGCCGCCAATGGTTAATATCGACGAGATTAAAGGAGCTTTATCATGGACAATTACTGACGCTGGGAACCATTTGTTGAAAGGTTTTCACGAACTACTACCTGCAAAAAAGGCAAAGAATATCATTATTCTTGGAATGCAGGGGGCAGGGAAAACCACATTGTGGAATCGACTTGGCGGAATAAAAGAAGTAAGGAGCAATACAACAATAAAACTAATCCCGCCTTTCAAATATAAATTGGAAAACGGTCGAAAAGTAAAGGTGGTTTACGAGAATGAGAAATATAATGTAGATACAGAAACCGCAAAACATCGGAGAAAAAAGAAGAATGGAGGGGTTGATATCGGAGGACAGGACTCCTATACACCACAGTATGATAATCTCATTATCCCTGATAGTTTCGTCTATTATATTGTTGATGCTACAAAAATACATGAATATGATTACTATCGAAAAATAAGATCAGATTTCAGGAAGATTGACTCTGTTATAAAAGAAAAAAAAATAAGTGAAAATCAGTTTGGGTTCAAAGTTTTGCTCTCTCATTATGATGAATGGGCAAAGTTACACCCAGAGTCTGGGTCCCTCGAACTGTTTGACTCCTTTTTCGATAAAATGAACGGTATGAGCCCGGATGGACTGGTTAGAGGCCAACTATGTAAAAAGGATAATAGTCACCTTCAAGCGGTTAACCTTCTGAATGACAATGACGTTGAACGAATTAAGGAAGCAATATCAAAAGTATAGTTCAAGAATATGGAATCGACAAGGATTATGCACGTTCTGAATATTGATGGTAACGGGAAAGAATTACTTCTCGTCGATGGTCTTGAACCCGAAGACGAATCCATCAAGAGATCAGCCATAAAGGAAATTATTGATTATGAATTTATTGCCGCCGGAAAACCATCTGTTTGGAGCGGCAAACTGAAAGACTTATATTATGAGTCCGGTTTTCTGGTTGTTAATGGGGAAAAAATCCCGTTCAGCTATTGTTCTGTCAAACCTTCTGAACAGGCCCACCAAGACTTGTTGTCCGACATAGGCATCCATGGCTATTCTCTTGTTGCTGAAGAACATTCAGAAGGGAAAAAAAGCAAATATTTCTCATACAACAAAATCATTGGAATCTGCATAACTACTGTAGTAATTGCCGGAATAATCTTATCTATAATATGCAAATAAACGAACCACAGTTTGTCATAGTCCCCGATGAGGACTATGAATGGGGACTGAATCATGGCGCATATCCCCAATTCAATAATGAACTTAATTCTGGGAAACTGGTTGTCTTATCAAAAGAAGATGCTTCCTCTAAATACGGCATTATTCAACCTGAAGAGAACAAAGTATATGTCCGCAATCCCTATGACGGTATTTATCATGACCTTGGTGCCGAGGATCTGAATGTATTATTTATCGAAAAAAAGGCCATTCAGATAAGGGAGGTTCTAATCATGTTCGGTGTATATTCAGCAAAGCTTGAGAATAGTGTTAATAATAGCAAAGAAACAGACCTTAGAATTAATGGCAAATTCCAAAAAAGTATTATACCAAAAACCTCTAAAGGAGAGAATGAAGAGCAGAAAAAAAGTCAAAATGAAAAGCCCCAAAGTCGACTGAAAATAATAAAGAATATAGTCAATAATATAGTATCAGTTGGAGCCTCATTCAATTCTAATAATAAGAATGACCAAAAATTAGCTACAACAATTGAATTGCAACCAAAGAGACGACAAGCAAAAACACCTCAAGAGATTCGCCATTACATAAATAATCATGGGCTGGGAGATGAGAGTTCTCTTAACGCATGGCTGACACGATATGAACGTGACGGCAAAATGGTAGGTGCAGAAGATATAGAAGTGTCTTTCCTCGGAGAATTGGCAAAGGTCAGAAAAGGAGCACTCGATCTAAATATTCTTGCCGCAGAGACAAGTTTCAACATTGAATACCTCCGCCAGCAGACGAACAGCTTCTACAAAAAAATTACTGTTGACTTCAGTGGTCCTGAGGATTCTCAGTAAGCTTTGGGAAACTATACAAGAGCCAAATACTTGGCATAATCGATTATTCAACACATATGGGATACTATCACGAAAGAATTTGTAACTAGTCTATTACGAATAGGGCGAAGTGGCTTGCAGCCTTGCAGCGGGAGCTGGATGGGATTAGGAATGAGGGGGTTGAAACAGAGGCGGTTTGATGCTCTGCCGGAGAGATTAATTTCTAAAATCCTATTCTCGGCCAATAATGCTTGCGGATAGACTTCAATAATACCCAGCTGATTACCTACTTATAACAAAACAATAAGATTATGGCATACTACAAATGTCCAAACTGCAAAGGCGTTTTCAAGGTGGATTTATTCGTAGATCCGTCTCCGACCACCCCTTCGGACTACCCCTCAATGCCCTGCCCCAAATGCGGCAAGCTCAGTTTAAGTGTGCCATACATTGTGTATGCCCTTGGCAAAAAGATTAAAACTAAATGAATCCAAGATGCTTACTAGTATCGAAAAGGTGGCCATTAAGGCTAGCACAGGATGGTCACAGGAAATATTGGATGCGATACGCTCAAAAGAGGAGGCGGATATTTATATCCGTGCAGGACTTAAGGAAGCGCAAATAGGAGGACGTAAAGCTCTTATCCGATCCGATATAGATTGGTCTGACTATAGCATTCTTCGCAATAAGTGGCTGCGTAACAAACTTGCTGATTACGATAAGTGGGCTGAGTACAACAATGCTGACCTCATTGGAGAGGGTTTCCCGCCTCGCGACCAAAATGGAGATCCGTATGAACTGCATCACATTGGTCAAAGACAGAATTCTCCTTTCGCCGAGTTGACCTGGGCTGAGCACATGGGTGACGGCAACAATGTCATCCTGCACCAAATGGGAAAGGAGTCGGAGATAGACCGGGAATATTTCGACACGGAAAAATCCGCTTATTGGCAGGCACGGTTCAAGGCCTTCTCAAAAGAAGATCTTGAAAGAATCTACAAATGATTCCGCCACTTCGGCGGGATCGCGATGCTGGCGATTGTGGCAGTGGAATAGCCTTTAGCGGTTAAATGTTACAGGACGATACAAGACCTGGCAGAAGCACAATTTGTATAATACTGATTGTCTGATAGTTACAAGACCACCCTATGGAAGGCCCCACAATAGTCAAGGGAGCCTTCCATAGGAAGATTATTAAAATAACTGATAATCAACACCTTACAGCAACCAAGGCTGACAGGTCACTGAATAGAGGCTTTAGTGAGGCGTCTAGCGAGGGGGCCGAGCATGGCCGATGCGAGTAGTCCGGGCGATGTCTAGCGAGTGGCGTACCGCCAGCCGCGACTCCCTTGCCGGTAGCGACGCAAATCTGGCAAGGTCGAATTATGATAAGGGTACCTTGCCCGACAATAATGCCTTAGAAGAACGTGTAGGGCCGATTGGCCAGGCAAGGTCAAGACACTTTAATTCGACCTTGCCCGCTGGAACTCAAGAGCGCCTCTTCGACTGGCTCAGGGACCGGAAGAGGGGGCTCAGGGACCGCCTTTCGGCTGCTTCGACAGGCTCAGCAACCGCAGGAATCGGGAGGGCGTTTTCTCCAAGTAACTAATAGTTAAGCGATTGCTTAAGGGTGCATGGTGAATTTAGCCATGTACCTTAATGTAACTCATTCTGTGTGAATTGGTTGCTAAAAACGGGCACTCGTAAGCAGACGGGCGGACGCCCCGAGCGGACTTAGGAGAACGGACGTTGCGAGCGAGAGCCAGGCCGGCCAAAGGCGAGCGTGTGTCTGAGGGCTGACAGGCCCGAGTTAGCGAGCGGCCGAGCATGGCCGATGCGAGTAGTCCAGGCGACGTCTAGCGAGGGGCGTACCGCCCGCTGCCGCCCTTCGACTGCTTCGACAAGCTCAGCAACCGCAGGGGCCGGAAGAGGGGGCTCAGGGGCCGGCCCTTCGACAGGCTCAGAGGCCGGGAGACATGATTAGGAAACAGTTGATAATCCAGAGATAATAACTATCTTCGTCAACGAAGATAGACTGCCCTATGATCATCCGAGATGCCAGGCCTGAAGACGCGCCTTTCCTCGCCAAGTGCTTGATAGCGGGGATGCATTTCTATGACTTTGAGACGGAAATACCTGAGTATAAGGACATTTACTTCGATCTTGTGGACTGCGAGAAGCGCACCGACCTGCTCTATTCCTACAAAGATTCACGCATAGCCGAAGTCGATGGCAAGGTGGTCGGCTCACTGCTCTCCTACCCCGGCGACAACTACAAGGAACTCAGGCGGAAATCCTTCGCCGTTTTCTGGCCCGACTACATCGCGATCGACGATGAGTCTGAACTGGAGACCGGGCCCGGGGAATATTACCTGGACACCCTTGCCGTGCTTCCTGAATATCGCCGAAGAGGAATCGGCCGGGCTCTTTTGGAAGATGGCATAAAAAGAGGAATCGCAGCCGGCTACAATCTGATCACACTCGTTGTGGACAGCAACATGCCAGACCTCATAAGGCTCTATGAATCAGTTGGTTTTCATAAAGCCGAACACCGCTGGATATTCAGGGTCGATTTTCTGAGGATGACTTACACTGCCAAGCGACAAAACGCTAGACTATAATTATTCTCGGCTCCTTGTCCACCCGGACAAGAGGGACGCCGCTCATCCGCTCCTCGATAATCACATATCCCGAAGAGGAAAGAGTCTTGACGGGGCCGTTCGCCTGGATGTCCTTCTTCTTGAGATGGAGGAAGTTCTCGATGTTCGCGTAATGGAAGTCTCCCATAGCGATCTTGAACATGTCGTCATCCTGAACGCTCCGTCCATTAACCTCAAGCGTCGCGATCCGGTGCTCTTTCTGAATATATACAACCTTCACACCCTTCGAGAGATGATAGAACTCTCCCCCATCGTCGGGAGCGTCGATGGACTCGTCACGGAACATCCACAGCAAAGCCTCACGGAGCTGCTTGCCTGTGATCTTGAACTCAACTACCTTATTGTCATAAGGATAGACCTTCCGTAAGTCACCTTTCGTGACCACCTCTCCAAGCTCCCGGCCACGGATCGCTCCACTGGAATCGAAAACGATGTCCACTCCGGTTCCATCTTTGATTATATCCGTGAAAAGATGGCCGAGCATGGACTCCCTGTTCCTGCGGGTCTGGGTGTACACACCGTCAAGACGAGTCAGAACCTGCTCATACACAGCGTCTGTGATAGTCTTGTAGTTGTTGACCAACTCTTCCAGCTCGAGGTCCCGAGGGCAGTTGTCTGAGTTGATGGGAATAAGCTTCCAGGTGTAGGACGCGACGGAATTCGTGTCGGTGTCGATAACCAGGTCAAAACGGCCGATCTGGTCGGTTCCGACAGCAGCCTGGACTATAGGGATGCCGGCCACGACCGCCGGCTCATCTATCAAGGTGTGCGAATGGCCGCCGATGATTATGTCCACTCCCCAGTCAGGATCCAGCTGGGCGGCCAGCTTCTGGTCATTCTCAAAGCCGATGTGAGTCAGCAGAACAGTCAGGTCTATATCGACTGTCTGGTACGCCATGCAGATCCTACCCACCTCCTCAGCCGCATCTTTGATTCCGACTAACGTGCTGATTAACTTCTCATTACGAGTGTATTCCAGCACATCTTCGGTCAGGATGCCGATGAACATGATCTTCATTCCGTCGATCTCGATGATCCTGTGGGAATTAAACAACCGGACATTGTTGCTGGTCAAGAACATGTTGGCGTTGATGATCGGGAACTTGGCGCACTTCTCCAAGAAAAGGAGATGGGCGAGGCCATAGTCAACCTCGTGGTTGCCCAGGGTGACCACATCAGGAGCCAGAAGGTTCATTATCTCGATTGTGGAGATTCCTTTGTATTCCTGGTCGATCAAAGATCCTTTGAACATGTCGCCGGAGATGGCGTACAACACGTTCTTCTCCTCTTTTCGAGTCTTGGAGATGTAGCCTGAAAGCATTGAGACTCCGCCGGTCAGCTTCTCGTCAACCTGCTCAGCGAGGAAATCTCCATGTAAGTCGTTGGAATGTAATAAGGTTAGAGTCTTCAGCATTTCGTATAGTTTTCGCTAATATAACATTTTTCAAAACATATTCTTAAATTTGGGAAAATAACGATCATGAGCTTTCCGCATCGGATTTTACTGACAATAGCCATCGGAGCCTGCCTCTGCGCCTGCGGAGGCGGAGGCGACGGAAAACAGACGGATAACCCGCCCAAAGACACCCCGGGAAAGGAAACCCCAGGCAAAGAAGAAAAGCCTGTGGAATATTCCATCACGGCCGATGCTGGATGGGACATCTACAAAGCAGGCACATACCGCTATGGTCCTTCGATCATAATCAATGACGACGGCTCGATCGATGCGTGGTTCGCCGCTTCCGGCAGCACTTTCGCCGCGGATGCGGGTGGACAGTTGTACAAGGAAGTGGAAGAAACCAAGATTCCGATAAACCTGTCGTCGGTGGAGATCGGACTCGCTTTCACGGCGAAAGAGCCTTTCCATAGCCTGGAGGCATGCTGCCCCACATGGAGCACTAACGGGACGGAGAGCATGACGATGAGCATATTCGTCTGGAACTCAAGCTATTCAAAGACTGTGGCCGAAACCCCGGTGGCGACAAGGGAAGTCAAGGCCATGCAAGACAACGCATGGAACCAGATCGCCAAGGAGGACGGTACGAAATTCGACTCCGGTCGCTATCTGCTGATTCTCAGCAAAGGCTCCAGCAACGCGGGAATCTGGTATTACAAAGAAGCCGCTAACGCCGAAGGGATGGACCTGCAGGCCTTCCAGAATGGATCTGCCGCTACCGGAGCGCCACAGGTTATCCTCAACCTGGAAAGCACAGCCGGAGTGTCCGGAAGTTATTGGGACCAAATATCTTACCAGCACAGCAACGACGGAGGCAAGACCTGGACCGAGGAGGAGATGGTCCTTAAACCGACCAAGGGGACAAGGGACGAACTCTCCTGCTGCGACCCCGGAGTCATAAAAATCGGGGAATATTACTATCTCGGCTACACTTCGACCGAGCACACCGGAGGCCTTGAGAATCACCTCTATATGGCCAGAGGCAAATCCCCTAAAGGCCCATGGGAGAAATGGAACGGAAACGGCTGGGGCGGAGACAAGGTCGAGCCGATAGTGACTTACACCGGCGCCAAGGAGAAATGGGGTGTCGGTGAGCCAAGCATGGTCGTCCTCAACGGAACTCTCTATCTTTACTACACTTGGGATGAGGGCGGACCGACCACCAGGGTCGCCACAGCCCCTGCGGATGATCCTTTGTGGCCTTCCAAACTGAACCACTTCGGGACAGCCGTCAACAAACAAGGAATGACTGCCGCGGACCATTGCGACGTGAAATACTTCGACGACATGGGGATGTTCATAGCGGTCCACACGGCCAACAGGATGAGCCGTTCCTCCTTCATCCAGATCTGGACCTCGAAGGATGGACGCACCTTCGAAAAGTGGAAGACTCTGAACGGAAGTCTCGGAGCAGGGCTCCACAACATCGGCATCAGCGGTGACAGCCGAGGCCATATCGACATAAATAAAAAGCAGTTCATCGGCTACGCCTACGGCCTGGACGAGAACGGCAATTCCTCATGGGGAAGGTGGAATACGAAATGGAACCCGTTGACAATCAGCAAAAAGCAGTAATCAATGATGAAACAGAATCATTATAAGACCCTATTCCTCACAGCTTTGGCGCTGGTGGTTATCAGCGTCGGAGCCTTTGCCCAAACCTCTGGTCGGGGCAGGATCAGGGACTTCGGTATTGAGCCGGGAATATTCAAGCCCGGTCCCCTGAATGCCATAACGGATGTGCCAGGAGTCAAGGTCGGCCAGGTGACTATCGTCAAAGGCGATAATGTCCGGACCGGGGTGACGGCCATTGTCCCCCATGAGGGCAACCTTTTCAGAGAGAAATGTCCCGCCGCCATATTTGTCGGCAACGGCTTCGGGAAACTGGCTGGAGTGACTCAAGTCCAGGAACTTGGAAACATCGAGACCCCGATTGTGCTGACCAACACCCTGTCAGTGGCTCAGGGCATTGAGGGGGTTCTGACCTACACTCTCAGCCAAAAAGGTAATGAGGATGTCGGAAGTGTCAACGCCGTGGTCGGTGAGACTAACGACGGCCAGTTGAATGACATCCGAGGCCGCCACGTCACCTCTGAGGATGTGGTTCGGGCCATAACCGAGGCCAAGGACGGATCAGTGGAGGAAGGCTGCGTGGGTGCCGGCACCGGGACTGTCTGCTTCGGCTGGAAAGGCGGGATCGGCACTTCATCAAGAGTGCTGCCCGCGGATCTTGGAGGCTACACGGTGGGTGTCCTGGTCCAGAGCAACTATGGAGGAATTCTTGAGATCGATGGAGCTCCTGTGGGGCGGAAACTCGGGCAGTATCTCTATCGTTCCAGCACAGAAAATCCTGATTATCAGGCTAATCCCGACGGCTCCTGCATGATGGTCGTCCTGACGGACGCCCCTCTTGACGCCCGGAATCTGGAACGGCTTGCCAAAAGGGCCATGATGGGCATCGCCAAGACCGGAGGAGTCGCCTCAAACGGGAGCGGTGACTATGTCATCGCCGTGAGCGTCAACAAGGACAACCTTATCGATGAGGGCAGCGACTTTTACCGCCCTAAACTACTGCATAACAATGCGATGACTCCCCTCTTTGAGGCGGTCATCGAAGCCACCGCCGAGGCCGTATGGAACTCCCTCTTCATGGCGACTGACACCCAGGGACGGAATGGACGCACCGCTCGGGCCATCCCCATCGACAAAGTACTTGAGATAATTCAGGGCAGATAATAGAATATGAAAAAGACTTGCTTGGCTTTAATCGTCACGGGCTGTTTAATCCAGTCCCTGGCGTTTTCGCAAACTGTACAGGATGATGTCCTGAGGCCCAGTCTGGCCCATTTCGACGGTTTTCTTGGAGACCGGATCAACGGATGCGTCGAGAACCGCCTGATGTCACAGGACTTGGAGAAACTACTATTCGCTTTCCGGGACAAGTCGGATGGCAAATGGGGCTTCCGTACCGAATTCTGGGGCAAATGGTACACCGCTGCCATGATGGGTTATGACTATTCCCCCACTCCGGTGCACAAAGCGGTAGTAGACGCGGCTGTACGGGGGTTAATCGCCACTCAAGGCGCTGATGGCTACATAGGCACCTATCCTGACGAATATCACCTCGGAGACTGGGACATCTGGGGACGGAAATACACCATCCTCGGGCTTCTGGCCTATTATGACAGGACCAAGGACGCGACCGTTCTTGAAGCCGCCCGCAAAGCCGCTGACCACCTGATCCGTGAGGCCGGGCCGGAGAGCGGAGTGAATATAGCAGAAACCGGCTGGATCGGATGGAAAGGACTCGCGTCTTCCTCAGTGCTTGAGCCTATCGTCCTGCTCTACCAGCGGACCGAAGAGAAGCGCTATCTCGATTTCGCGGAATATATCGTCAATTCTTGGGAGTCACCCAACTCACTCACACCCACCGGTTTACACCTTATTGAAGAAGCCCTGTCCGACAAGCCGATGTGGAAGATGTCCGGAGCGCCCAAAGCCTACGAGATGATGTCGTGTTTCGAGGGCCTAGTCGAGCTCTACCGCTGCACCGGCAAGGAGGAATACAAGAAGGCGGTCCTGAATCTTGTCCGCAAGATTGAAAGGGACGAGCTCATGATTGTCGGCACCGGATCGGTCGCGGAGATCTGGTGTCACGGCAAATTACATCAGAGCGAGCCTATCTACCAAGGCATGGAGACCTGTGTGACAGTCACTTGGATGAAGCTGATTTACCAGTTGCTCAGGCTCACCGGAGACAGCCACTATGCCGACCTGCTGGAGCAATCTCTCTACAACGCTATGCTCGCCTCCATGACTCCCGACGGTAAGTGGTTCTCCTACTATTCCGGACTTATGGGCGAGAGGGTTTACAGCCACCAACAGTTCCCGGATGTGGGGATGAGTTGCTGCGTCGCAAACGGGCCACGCGGGCTTATGACAGTCCCGTTTTGGGCGGTGATGTCCTCGGACGAAGGGCCTGTCATCAACCTTTACAGCGCCTCGGAGACCTCCATCCCGACTCCTGCAGCCCAGACTGTAAAAGTTTCAGTCACAGGATCTTACCCGGAAGGAAATGCGGCCGCCATCGCCCTGGATATGGACAAAGAGGAGACCTTCACTCTGAAACTGCGTATTCCGGACTGGAGCCTCAAGACGGAGGTAATGGTCAACGGGAAGACTGCCGGAAAGGCAAAAGCTGGGAAATACCTGAAAATCAAGCGCAAATGGCACCCTGGCGACCAGGTGGTCCTTTCTTTTGACTTCACCGCGAAAGTTCTTGACGCCCCGAACGGGACCGGAGACGCGGCGATACGCAGGGGCCCGATCGTCCTTTCCTTCGACACAAGGCTGATCCCAAGACGGGACGGAGTGGACACACCCCCGATGTACCGCTATGAATTTGACCGCCAGAAGGACGGATCGGTCGATGTGCGCCACATCCAAAGCCCCGATCCTGCTCTATGGATGACTTTCGAGGTGGCCTGCAAAGATGAGTCCGGAGCCACCCACTATTTGAATCTTTGCGACTATGCCTCAGCCGGAAATAGCTGGGAGGAAGGCAACCTGTTCAGGGTTTGGACTCCCCAACCTTTCGACTATAGGCACCTGTACATCAATAATCTCGACTGGCATGTCAACTGCACTGTCGGTGTGAAACGTCCGGAATTACCATGAAAAGAATCCTCACTATGATGGCCGCTTGCCTGGCCATGGCTGCCGGAGCGGCGGCACAAAATCCGATATTCCTGAACAAGGCATACAACTCCGATCCTCAGGCGAGGGTCTGGACGATTGACGGCAAGCCGACACTTTTCGTCTATGGCTCGAAGGATGAGAATCCATCTTACTATTGCTCAGGGAAATACGATGTCTTTTCGACCGAGGACATGATCCACTGGAAAGGCGGAGAGTCATTCTCGTCGAGGGATATTCCTTACAACGACGAGGTGCTCTACGCCCCCGATTGCATTGAGAAGGACGGGAAATATTACCTCTTCTATTCTCAGCCTGGCCCCAATCCTGAAGGGACCGCGGTGGCAGACAGCCCTTATGGGCCGTTCAAGGACGGGAAGCCAGTGGAGCACGCCAATCAGATTGATCCTTCGGTGTTCATCGATGACGATGGCCAAGCCTGGATGTTCTGGGGGCAGTTTTCTGCCAAATGCGCCAAACTGAACCCGGATATGCGGAGCATCGACCCTTCGACAATCAAGGACGGGATCATCACCGAGGCCGAGCACCATTTCCATGAGGGAATACAGGCCTTCAAGCACAACGGGACGTATTACCTGACCTTCGCCGACATCAGCCGCAGGGGGATGCCGACATGCATTGGGTACGCCACATCAGATTGTGTGACAGGACCTTACAAGTACCGTGGAGTGATAATCGACAACTTCGGCTGCGACCCGGCGGTCTGGAACAACCACGGCTCGGTGGTCTGCTTCAAGGATCAGTGGTACGTCTTCTACCACCGCTCGTCATGGGGCTCCAACACCATGCGGAAAAGCTGCGTGGAGCCGATCGAGATCCTCCCCGACGGCACCATCCCGGAAGTGGAAATGACCTCAACGGGAGCCGGCCTGCCGCTGGACCCTTACCTTGCCCTTGGCTCGGACCCTGTCGCGGGAAGGGCCTGCTACCTCATGGGCCATGTCAGGATCGATTCATCCAACCGCCTCGCCGAAATCAGGGACAACGATTCAGCCGCCTGGAGAGACTTCGACTTCAAGGAAGGGCCCCGGAAGATGATTATCTCGGTCTGCCCCCAAGCCGGCGGCACCATCGATGTGTTCTCTGAATACATGTACGGAGGCACCGTGGCATCATTCAAGATTCCCGAGGGCGACGGCAAGACCTTCATCACCCTCGAGGCCAAGGTGAACGGCAACCTCTCCGGAATCAAGCCCATCAGGATGCGTTTCCACGGAGACGACGACAAGAACCTGTTCACTATCAATTCTTTCCGCTTTGAATAGAAGATCTTTCATAAAAGGGACAGCAGCTGCCGGAGCTTCAGCGTTGGTTCCGGCAGGGACGATAAGCGCACTGCTTTCTTCATGCGCCAAAGCCAGCGCCGGGAAGACATGGGATTTCGATGAGGTACAGGACCGGGCGGGTACTTGGAGCATCAAATACGGAAGGGCGAAGAACGGGGAGATCCCGATGTGGATCGCTGACATGGATCTGAAGACAGACCCCTTCGTCGCCGAGGCTTTGCGCATGCGTCTTGACCGGGATGTCCTGGGCTACACTTCGATCCCCCAGGAGTTTTATGACGCGATCTACTCTTGGCAAAAGCGTTATCATGGTTTCGACCTGGAACGGGAATGGGTGGGCTACGCACCGGGCGTTATAGCTGGCATCAACCAGGCCTATCTTTCCTTCACGGAGCCGGGCGACAAGGTAATCATCCAGCCGCCTGTCTATGACCATTTCCGTCTTTACATCGAGAGGATGGGCAGAGTCGCGGTAGATAACCCTTTGATATTCAAGGACGGATGGTACCAGATGGATTTTGGGGGATTGGAAAAACTGTTTGACGACAAGACCAAGATCCTGCTCCTATGCAACCCGCAGAATCCTTGTGGCATCCTATGGGACCGGGAGACCCTGGCGACTCTTGCCGAGATCTGCGAGCGGCACGGGGTTATCGTAATATCCGACGAGATTCACGGCGACCTGGCCTTGTACGGCAAGAAGCACACGCCCTTCTGCAGCGTCAGTGAAGCCGCGAAACGTGTCGGAGTCACCTTCGCGGGACCCACAAAAGCATTCAATCTCGCAGGTCTGACGGGAACCGCCTACAGCATCATCCCCGACAAGGAGAAACGGGACATGTACAACGCCACCATCGGCAACTCCAAACTGGACGAGCCTCCGATCATGACTCTTGTCGCTCAAATCGCCTCCTACCGGGAAGACACGGCATGGCTGGAATCGCTCAAGCGTTACATTGAGAATAACATCTCGATTGTGGAGCGCTTCTTCTCCGAACATGATCTTGGAATAGTCCCGATCCGGCCGCAGGCTTCTTTCCTGGTCTGGCTGGACTGCAGGGCTCTAGGCCTTAGTCAGCCGGAACTGATGGACTTCTTTGTGAAAAAGGCCAAGATTATCCCCAACAACGGCACCTCCTACGGCCCCGGCGGGGAAGGTTTCGTCCGGCTGAACATCGGCTGCCCCGCCGCCACCCTCCACGAAGCCCTCAACCGCCTCCAAAACGCCGTGGCCGCTGGCGGTTAATAAAGATGACAATGATGAGGGTTATTATCACATTGATTTTGCTTGTCTGGGGCGTTGGGCTGCGACCTGCGCTGGCGGAGGGGCGTACCTACAAGGTCAGGAGCGTGAGCGCCTTGAAGGAGGCTGTCGCTAAGGCCGGGACCGGAGACCGTATCATTCTGCGTAAAGGGATATACCGCCTGACCGACACACTTGTTGTGGAAGGCAAAAAAGGAATCGTCATCGAGGGTCGGAGAGCCCAGCTCAACGGAGGCGTAAGGATTCCCCGCAGAGCCTTGAAAAAGTGCAAGGAAGTACTTGGCTCTCAAGCGACTAAGGGGCTGCGCTACCTGGACATATCCCGCTACCCGGCAAGTCCTGTCGTCGAAAAAGGGCACACCCATCCGACCGGACCATCTTGGTCGGAATTCTACGCTGACGGGGTTCCCATGCGGCTCTCACAGTGGCCGAACGACCACTGGATCAAGCTGGACTCAGTGGTGAGGATGGGAGTCGGAAGGCTCCAGGGAAAAGAAGGTCCTGGCTACGGGATAATCGCTTTCAAGGAGGACAGGCCGCTTGAATGGGCGGAACCCACAAGGGGTTGGTTGTCAGGGTGCTTCCGTTTCGGCTGGTCGGAAGAGTCAGTCGGGATCAAGTCAATAAACCCAGATAAGACCCTGGAAGTCAGAGACATGACTTCCTATGGCTTCGGGTTCAAGCCAGGAGAGAACTTCCAGAAATGGAAAGTCCTGAATATTCCCGAAGAAGTGGACGAGCCGGGAGAATATTCATTGGACGTTGAAGGAGGCCAGGCATGGCTTATGCTTCCGAAGGGGACCCGCAGGCTCGAAATGGCGGTCCAGCGCCATCCGCTTTTATTAATAAGAAACTGCGAGGATGTCCAGGTGAAGGGCCTGGAATTCTGCTGCACTTGCGGTGACGGGGCCGTCGTCCACGCTTCTTCACGAGTTGAATTCGAGGATTGCGAACTCCGGAACATAGGCCACATCGCCATTAAAATCACCGCCTCTTGCAGGAGCTGCGGAGTCAACGGATGCCACATCCACGACATCGGAGCCGGAGGAGTGGATCTCGCCGGGGGCGACCGCAAGCAGATCATCAGAGGCGATAACTACGTGATAAACTGCGTGTTCCACGACTTCAACCGGATTGAGAAGCATCTCCGACCGGCTGTCACGATGAGCGGGTTGGGCAACAAAGTCTCCCATTGCGAGTTCTATGACTCGGCCAGTTCCGCACTTCTGATGCTCGGCAATGACCAGGTCGTGGAATATTCCAACTTCCATCACCTTTGCATGGACGTGGAAGACAACGGCGCCCTCTACCACGGCCGCAACCCGGCCCAGAGGGGCAGCGTGATCCGCTACAACTATTTCCACGACATCAATGTCCCGTTCAACGTACGCGCGACCTACCACGACGACGGATCCGGAGCCGTGGAAGTGTACGGGAATATCTTTGACAACATCTCATCCCCTCCGGTGCAGATCGGAGGCGGGAGCGACGTCGTCTATCACGACAACATATTCATGAACCTCGACTGCGCGGCTATCAAGACCGATGGACGGCTGCAGACTTGGGGCGCTGACCGCCTCATAGCCCACAGGGATTCAGTTGCCCTTGTTGACGGTCCCTCTTTCAGGGAGCATTATCCGGATTTCGCCGCATTCTACGATAACGACTACACCCTCCCGGCCCGTAACACATTGATCCGCAATGTCTTCTACAACGTGAAATATGCCTTCGAGAAAGTCATCTGGAGCGACCATTTCTACAACGATGACATCGAGGGAAAGGCAAACTTCATGGACGAGATGAGGGACAACTGGAAGACGACCGAGAACCCGGGATTCGTAGATCCAACAGACCCCTTGAAGGGATTTGTGCCTGACTCTCCCCTGCTGCGGACCATTCCGGGATTCCAGCTCCCGCCATTCGCAGACATCCCTCCCACCTCGCCTTCCCGCTACGAGACCCATTCAGAAGGCTTCTCCGGCGGTGACGACGAAGCCCACACCAAAGCGAGTTTATAATCCGCTTAATCGATCTTCACCAGCTGGTATTTCTTGCTGCCGAGGCCGAGGGACTCGGCGTGGTCGAGGATGTGGAGGCCGTGCTGGCGATTGATGCGCTCCTGAAGTGGTTTGGCATCATCGCCTTCGGAGTCCGTGTGACCGAAAACGAGGTCGATGCAGGCCTGGTCCAATGCGACAGGATCCACAGAAGCAAGGATGCCGATATCCTTCAGACGAGGCTTCGCTGGGTGCGCGTCGCAGTCGCAATCCACTGACATATTGTTCATCACATCAATGTAGATGATGTCCTTCCCTTTTTGCTTGAAGTAGTTGTGGACTGCCTGGGCCGCTGCCGCCATTGACTCCAGGAAACCATCCTGGTTGTCATCGATCCAACGAGTGGAGCTGCGGCCGGCGGAATGGATGTAGAGCTTGCCGGCAGTGGAGGCGAAACCTATGGACTGGTTCTTCAGCACGCCGCCGAAACCACCCATCGCATGACCCTTGAAGTGCGCCAGATTGATGACAAAGTCATAGTTCTGAATATGTTTGCCCACGATGTCGTACTTGATGTAAGTCTCATCCTTAACCGGTATCTGGATCTCCCCCTCTTCGTCCATTATGTCCACTTTCGCGACAGCCTCGAAGCCACGCTCCGCTATGGCCTTGCGGTGAGCGGCTGTGGTACCTCGGGATCCGCCATAAGCGGTGTTGCACTCGATAAAGGTTCCGTTCACCTCATGGACAAGGTCGGCGATAAGCTCTGGACGCAGGTAGTTGGCTTCCTTGGACTCCCCTGTGGAGATCTTCACTCCAACACGACCGAAGGCCTTGACTCCGAGAGCCTTATAGATCTTGACCAAGCCTTCAGGACTGATGTCCGAAGTGAAAAAGACCTTAGGAGCGGCGGCGTCCTGGACCTCATGGGTAGTCTGCTGGGTGGCATCAGTATTCTGAGCTAGACGTGTTCCGGAACAGCAGGTGACGGCCAGGACCGTCAACAAAGTTGCGAGGGTTAAGAATATTCGTTTCATGTTATCTCATTATTGTTTCTTCAAATACAATATCTTGCGGGGGGATGCCTGCGGCGGTTAGCGTCTGGAGCACCTGTGCAGGGTTGGAGCAGGTTTTAATCAAGACAGCGGCGCCGAGGCTGCGGAGAGTAGCGGCCTTCTCGGCGAAATCTGCATCGGACGGATCCAACGGGCCGGCCAGACTCTTGCCTTGGGCATTCTTCAAGCCCTGAAGGAGAGTCTCAAAGTCGGCGGAATCGATAAGCAGAGCGGCTGAGGACACTGAAGGATCACTCTGTATCAGGCGTACAAAGCGCTCCATCAAAGCCGGAGTGTCAGGCAGGCCATCCAGGTTGACATCGAGAACGGAGGCGCCGTCCTCAGCAAGCTGGCAAGAGACAGTGAACAAGGCTTCGTCATATTCCCCACGCTCCATCATTCCAGCGAAATCGGCGGACTTCCCGACATGGGCCGCCGTGCTCACAGTGAATGGTCCTTCCCCAATATTCCAAACTTCCAAACCACTCAGTATCAAGTCTTTCCCACATGAAGGCACCGTCCGGGACCTCAAGGACGGAAACGCGTGAATATGGTCTGGAGACGTGCCGCAGCAGCCTCCATAGAGGTTCACTTCCCCATCCAGTCCAGCCATGTGGCTCGCCATAGTCTCAGGACACTCGTCATATTCTCCGGAACCATTCGGCATTCCGGCATTGGGATAGCAGACCAGAGGCACAGGGCACCACGCTCCCAGTGAATGGACCAGCGGGAGGAGGCCTTCAGCTCCCATGGAGCAGTTGAATCCGAAGGCGGCAAGCGGGGCGTGGGACACGGCCGCAAAGAAGGCTTCCATGCTCTGCCCGGTAAGCACACGGCCGCCGCTTCCACTCACAGAGACGGAGACGATGACAGGGAATCCCGGCTGAGCCTGATGGACTCCGTACAATGCGGCCTTGGCGTTGAGAGCGTCGAAACAAGTCTCTATGATTATGAGGTCAACCCCACCCTCGATCAAGGCTCTAGCCTGCGCGGCATAGGAATCAGCCACTTCATCGAAGCTGCAGGGGCGCCATTCGGGACGAATGAAATCGGAAACGAGCGAAAGGGACTTGGAGCCAGGACCCATATTACCCGCCACCCAGACCTTACGAGGCGCGGCATCGGCAACCTCACGAGCTATTTTCGCGGCCGCCAGAGCCATGTCTGGAGCCAAGGATGAGAGTCCATATTCCTGCTGGGCTAAGGCATTGGCGCTAAAACTGTTAGTCTCGATGACATCCACTCCGGCCTCCACATAAGATTGGTGAATGGAACGGATCACATCGGGCCGGGTAAGGTTGAGACACTCGTTGTCGCCTCTCACATCACGTGTCGGGGCGATCGGCAGTCCCTGCCGGAAATCCTCCTCGGCAAGGTTGAACTTCAGTATCTGGGTGCCCATCGCACCATCCAACCTCAGCGCGCGTTCCTGCCGCAGGGTGTCAATAGAGAAAACGCCGTCTTTGTCCATGGTAAACCTGTCTATTAAGACAAAGATAGCGAATTATCGAGATTCCAAGTAGGTCTTGAAAAAACGACCTTGGGTTGTAGGAGTAAAATCCCAGTCGCTGATGAGCATAGGAGCCCAGCTGGTGTCAAAGCACCATACCGTGAAAGAGATGCCTTTTTGCTCGAAGTACTTGGTTATATGCTCTCCATATACTTCTGTTGCCTTCACGGGGATGTGGGCACCAGGCTCATCCTCAAGGCAGAATCCGATCTCCGTGCATATGACCGGATACTCATCGGCCACAAAACCGAAATCACTCTCCCACTTCTCTTCCCAGGGTTCGGGGCGTTTCATAGGATATGGATGGGACACGTAGGCAATATTCTCGCGTCGGACTGGTTCCACAGCAACCGGAGTCAGGTCGTAGGCCCAGTTGAATCCGGCACAAAGGCAGACGGCACGGGGGTTATAAGTGCGGACGGTGTCAATGATCTGCTCCTGCAGCTCCCTCCATTCGGTCCAGGTGCAGGATCCGACATCGTCGGCCGTCACGGTAGGCTCATTGAACAGTTCGTACAACGCAACCGCAGGCTCGTCTTTGTAGCGCTGGGCCACTGTGCGCCAGAACTTGAAAGTCTCGTCCTTGGTGGTATTGTACATGGGCGAAGTGTATAGCTCATCCTTAAGGTTGCCGATGGAATGCCAATCCATAATCACGAACATACCATACTGTTTTGCCCAGGCGATACCCTGGTCCATGGCCTGGAAGGTATCCTCCCAGCCCATCGCGTTCAAGTTCGTGGGATGAACGGCAAAGCGCACCACGTTAGCACCCCAGCTCGCCGCTTCCGCAAAGTAACGTTCGTTCCACTGGCCTTCCCGGACCAGTTTCACCGGATCAGAGAAACAAAGCCCCCGGAACACGAGTTCGTTCCCGTCAGGACCGATGAACTTGTTCCCCTGCACCTTTATCCAGGAGTTGCCCGGAGAACAATATGTCGTTAGTAGAATGGCAAACGCGGCTACTACAAAGGATGAAAGAATTTTCTTAATCATAGTGATTAACAATGAATTGACTGTCTCTGCAAAAATAAGAAAAAAGGTATATTTGCGTATGGTTTCCAAAAAACGACGGTTATGAAAAAGTGCTTCACTATAATTATCCTTTGGTTAATATGCTGTCTTTCATATGGTCAGACCTCCCCTGCCTTCCGGATTAACGATTCCGGCTACTTCAACAAGGAGGGGGTGGACGTGATGGCTTTCGACGACTTTTATCCGGAAGGCCATCAAGGCGGTGTCTCCATCCTGATGCATGGACATCGAGTGGCCAGTAACGGAGACATCCGGTTCGACGCCACTCCCGGCCAATGGCAGCCTATTCCCAAGAAGCTTGGACGCGAAGTGGATGGGAATCGCATCATCACCACGCTTTGTTTCCCGGATTCCAGCCGCCATTTCACCAGCAAAAATCCCATGATTTATCCCGATTACCAAGTCACCTATACAGTTACCTTGGAACCTCAAGGCAAGGGATTCCTGGTGACGGTTGACCTGGACACGCCTGTCCCGGAAAAACTGGTGGGACGCGCGGGTTTTAACCTGGAATTATTCCCCGGATCCCTTTTCGGCAAACCGTGGATCATGGACAACAAGCAGGGCATTTATCCCCAGCAGCCCAATGCTCCGGTAATATCACAGGAAAGCAATGTGTACAGGACGGTGGGAGACTACCACCCGGAGAACGCTCCCAATACTGATTTTAAGCACCTGATTGGCGAAGGATACAGTCCTTACACCGCCGATGCCGTGATAG
>JAEEGI010003588.1_pt1 | contig 36897 bp, 16 predicted proteins | sample 8958751 | NCBI WGS metagenome assembly JAEEGI01 (sample SAMN16246545, study PRJNA631951) | gut metagenome | biome: gut microbiome; feature: rumen; material: KS-attached | host: Bos | place: Iran: Karaj | collected 2018-10 | reverse complement strand
CTTCATGAGTCTGTTATCGAGTGCTCCCCAGAGGTCGTCACCTTTCTGCCACGCCATTTCACAAGTCTGGCAAAGGGCCTCCAGTCCGAGTTGTGCATGGGCCTGGTCACGTCCCGTCTCTTGACATTGTCCCGTCTCGCTGACATATTTGGGCAGCGAACCGTTGTCATTGGCATGGAGGAAATAATCCACGGCAGCCTTGTAGAGGTCATCGTCGTGCAAGTAGATGGCACAAGCCATACGCATACGGTTGACAATGGCTCCCCAGTTGCCGTTGGCGTAAGGCGAGTCAGCATCAAACTTGTCGATGACAGGCAGGAATGCTCGCCGCACCATCGCATCCCATTCAGGTGTCTTATGTTGCTCCAGGATTGTCATGGCCCTGACCAGGTTGTAACCCTGAATGAGGCATAGCGGAGCATCGTGTCCATCAAGGCGTTGAAGGGTATTGGCGTAAGCATTCACGATGCTGAGCGCCTGGCGTGTCATGTTGTCTGCTGTGGCATCATAATTGATTTCAAGCCCAGCCTTTGCCATGTCGAAAGCGGCCTTCATGTCGCGTTCACTACCCCCCTTGCTGCTACGGTATTGACCATCACGGGCCACTACTTCGTATGGTCCAGCCATCTTGTACTCTTTCTGCGCATATGTTGTCAGGCATGTTAGACTGACGAGTATTATTGTCAAAAAGTTTCTATTCATCCCAAGTTGTTTGCATTAAAGAATCAGCGATTCAATTACTTACGATAGTCTTTCAGTCTTAGCAAAGCCTCAATATAGTAGTAGTCGGCATAGTTGATACTGTAGTCGATTTCCGTTCCGGCAGGCATATTCCCTACAGAGTGCATCAGGAACGCCGGATTCCGGTCGCGACTCTGGTATTGGTCGGATGACAATGTGGTGAGGATGGCCGTGGCCTCATGTATATAGTTGTTGGCCTTGTCTTTCTCCACGTACTCAGACAGTTCTATCAAAGCCGAAGCGATGATGGCAGCCGCCGATGCGTCGCGGTAGGCATCGGGAATCTTTGGGTCGCACATGTCCCAATATGGAATATGGTCTTCTGGCAGTTGACCAATCATCACGTCTGTAACCTTTTGGGCGAAGTCGAGATACTTGACATCTCTCGTATATCGATAGACCATGGTGTAGCCATAAATCGCCCATGCCTGTCCGCGACTCCACAAAGAATTGTCATCATAACCCTGGTGGTTGCAGTTCCTGATATGCTTGCCTGTGATGGTATCATAGACGGCGACATGGTTGATGGTTCCATTGTCCCGAAAATGATACTTCATCGTGGTGTCGGCATGGCTCACGGCTATTCTGGCCAGCCTTCCATCGTACGTGCCTTCTCGTTCTTCTTTACGCTGTTGGTCGGCCCAGAAGAGCAATTCAAGATTAATCATGTTGTCGATGATGGTGTTGTGTCCACCGAACACACCCACATTCCTGGGCCATGAGAGCATAGTGCCCACTTGGGGATTGAACAATGTGGCCAAGGTATCGGCAGCGGAAAGCAACACTTCCCGGTAATGGTCTTTGGTATCCTTGTCTGCAACACTCTCCTTATCAAGGTACTGCCATCCTTTAAGGAACGACCCTATCATCTGAAAGCCAAGATCATGGTCATAGGCTGGCCGATAGGCAAGACATTCCAGTTCCTGCGTAAATCGTGCCGCCTGCTCCTTCTCGCCACACATCCAAAGTATGCCTGGAAAGAAACCCGAACACCATTCCTCGGATGTCTTGGCGTCCTTCAGGTTCCAATGTGCCTCACCTGGTCCTATATTGCGCGGTGTCTGCGTATAGTCTATCGGCGCAAGTTCGCTGAGTGAGCGTTTCACCTGCTGGTGGCAGTATTCGAGTTGCTGACCCACATCCAGTTGGTCAGTGCAGGATGTCATCACAACCAGACCCAAGACCCATAAAAAAGGTCGTGTTCTCATTTTACAAAGTATTTTTTATAGGTTTTTCCACTACTATCCCTTACGATGGTCACCCCCTTCTGTGGTTCATTGACCCTTATCCCACTTAACGTGTAATATGCCTGTTCCTGATTAGTGAAATGTATATCGTTGACGGGAGTCAGCTCTTCGTCATTGACTGCGAGGAGTTCGAAAGGGAACTCATAAAGCAATGACTGCTGGCCGAGTATCAAGTTGAGTTCATCATCAACCTCCCAGTACTGGTTGTCGGAATTGCTGAACGTGCAATAGTCAGCACCTTGTGCGAAGACTATTCGATGCGGCCTGGTCCTAATCGGGGCCATATTCCCGTTTTTGGTCATGAATAGTGAGTCAGCGAGCGACATGAGGTTGTATTTGGCTGCTGATAGTCGTTCGACATTCCAAATCTGCGTGATGTCGTTTTCCTTGAATGGCTGGAAATCGGCCGAGTCACCCTTATTGGTGAGATAGGTGTCGGTGGGAAGATGATGTATCCTATAGTTGCCCACCTCTGCCAATCTGTCGGGGTCAGCATCGTAAGGATTGACATAAATATGGAAAGTGAACCAGGTCTGTCGCCCTCCTTGGTTCTGGAAACATCCTCTGAAAGTTTGGGTTCCCTTGATGTTGGTCAAGGTGACGGACTGTGTGGTCTTTCCGTTCTCCCAAAGGAAGTTGCCCCATCCTTCACGGCAGTCGATTTTCAGCGTCACAGACTTACCGGGCTTGACGACCACGTAATCTGCTTCTGTGGTGCTACCACCGTAAGTGATGGTTGGAGTGATTTTTGAGTCATGGCAATCTCCCTGTACTGCTATGGAGAAACAAAGCTCACTCTCCACACCCTGCTGGTTAGTGTAAGTGACACGATAGACAAAGGAACGGTCAGCCGTGATGGTGATTTCACGTGTGCTCTCTCCCGTGTTCCATATCCACTTTCCTGTGTCCTCCTCATCCTCGGGCAGACAAGGAATCAACGTGAGTTCTGTTCCTTTGGCCACAGCCCTGTTGTTGACTGCAGTGGTCTGGTAGGTGTTGGTGAGTCCTCCCAGTTCGTTGTGGTTGATGGTTTTGGTTCCTTCCTTGATTTGTGGCGTGAGTTCTGTAGGTGGATTGGGGTTGATATATTTACCCTTGTCCTTGGCCTCACCGAAGGTGTTCATCAAGACGGAGTAACCCAGGTGGTCGTAACCACCACTCGTGGAACCCTGACCACCACCGTCAATGCCCATATCATCAAGACATTTCTCAGAGAAAGGCATCTTCACGCCCTTCACTCCTTCATAGATTCCAGTGACTGTAGCCCAATAGGGACGTATCTGAGCACCCAAGGCAGGTTCGGTCATCAACCATGAGCGACTGTCGGAGTAATAATATCCGCTACTACCGTAATGGTAGTTGGTCCAAGGAAGGTTGGATACACTCTGGCACTGGGCGGCCACATACTCTATGCCGGCTGCTAGGCGGTGTTCCATATAGGCGAAGAGGTCGTCTCCCTGGTTCCATGCCATCCGGGCGATATCGACAGCTAGTCCCAGTGCCATGGCGCTGTGCCCTGTGTCGCGGCCACTCTCGTTCATCTGTCCAACCTTGCCATAAGCACCCGTCTCTTTGTCCCACTCCGTAGTAGTGACGATCAAGTTGCCCCAGAACTCCGTAAGTCCGTCGTTCAAGATGGGATTGGCTGTTCGAGGTTCCCTGAATGTGCCCACTTGGTCGTACTTGATAAAGGAGAGCCCCTGGTTGTAGATGAACACATCGTCGCAAAGCACACCGATGCTCAACAGGGCCATAGCGTTGCATAGTCCCCAGTTGCTCCAGTAGTGTCCTGGTGCCTGCCACCACTTACCGGCATTCTCCCATGTGCCGTTTCGGCCGCGAAGGAAACCGATACATCCAGGATACCAGACATCGAGCATCCAACGCTGGAAAGCCTTGAAGTCCTCGGCTTTCCATCCCTCATAGTCGCGCATGAGTTCGGCGGCCTGGGCGAACTGATAGCCATAGAGCCCGTATGCCAGGCACTGGTCGCTGTTGCCCGTGACGGCCTTGGTGGTGTTGCACCATCTCATCAGCACCTCTACTGCATGGTTGGCGCATGCCTTGTTACCCTCGATTTTCCACCTCAGTGCATTTTGGAAAGCAATCGTTGCACCACGTGCCGCATTGATATAATTCTCGCCTGACCCACCTCCACGGACGATGGTTTCCACAGGACTGGTACCCGCCGATGACTGGGCATAAGCCGCTGTCTTGAGCACGTTGAAAGCCGCCACGACCCTTTCGTTGCCATCTGCAATCTGCTGTTTCACCCTCTCGAAGTCAGCATCTGTGTAAAGCCCGCCAGGATGACGGAAACCGCTTTCTGTCTGTGCATAAATGCCAAGTGGAATGAGTTGGCATAGAAAGATAATTGTCAGAAAAAACTTTTTCATAGGTCTGTCAATGGTTAGTTCAACGCAAATTTAGTGAAAAAAATGGAAATGGGTGCATCTCCGTGAGGATTTGCACCCAAATCCATCCACATCCAAAAATCAATCTTCAATCTATCTATTACTTAACCAAAATCTTAGTCGTAACGACGCGTCCGTCGTTGAGTTTCTGCCTGCGGATGTTCACACCCTTCTGAGGCGTGTCAATCTTGGCACCCGAAATGCTGTAGTACTCTGTGGAAGTCACGAGGGCGGCATTGGTCTCAGGCATTCTGATGCCCGATGCCTGGTCGATGGTCATGTCGGAGAGCACGAACACGTAATTTGGTGTTGGTGTTGTAGCCACCTTGTCGTAAGGACTGGTCCAAGAGAAAGAGGAATTCCAGTAGAGTCCGTCCTCGTTCATGATGGCCATGGCCTCGTCATCGGCATTGTACTTGAAGAAGCGGAAAGCGGGTGCGGCCTGCTCGTTCATCGATGTCTCCACATATCCAGCCACTGTCACATATCCGAAGTCGTCGTAAATGGAAGTTTGTTCCACAGAGTAAGTGATCTCGTCGCCTGTCAATTCGTCATATTCACCTGTAGGAATCTGCTTGGTGATTTTCTTGAAGGTGAAGGTCCAACTGTACTCAGAGATTTCAGCACCGTTCTTGGTGGCGTCGGCCACTACTCCGTCGTAGTTGGTGAAAGCGGCATAGTAGTTGGAACCGTTTGCGTTCTTGTTCTTGCGTGTGAGGTACTTGTCGGTGTCAATCACATTGATGGCGTATGTGCCTTCAATGAACACCTCGTATGGCATGCGCGATGCCACGAAAGTCTCGGCGGCTTTGTTGAGCGCGATGGCCTGCAGGTCCATATTGTATTGGGTGTCGCCATTCTCCACCATAGCCTGGGCTGTCTCTACCAAAGTGAAAAGTTCATTGTAGAGCTCCTCGGAATACATGCCGCCTTCGCTACCGACCTTGTCCTTATAGCTGTTGATAACTTCTTGTGCAGCGGCTATGGCCTCGTTGAGCGCGGTCGGGTCACCCATGGTGTATGAGTCGAAGAGGTCGATGCCACTCTCCTGAGCATACTCAAGTGTGAAAGGAGTGTCCTCGTCGAGCATGGAGCATACCATCAGTTGGGTAATCTGTGTGCCGGCGCTGGAGTTGCGGTTGGTGGTATAGCAATCCACTTCCCAAGTAATCTTGTCGCCTTCCTTCATGTTGACAAAGTACTGCATGTTGATAGGTGCCTTTCCGCCTTCACCGTCGTTTGCCACCGAACCGTATTCCTTAGCGAACATGAAAGCCTCCTTCGGCTGTGTAGTGGTTTCCTTGTCCATAAACCTTGTGCGGATATAGAGCGGGTTCTCCACTGATGCATTGGGGTTGGGACGGTAGCAGGAGAAGTCAACCTTATAGACACCATCCTTGGGAGCAGTGAACATAATGGCTGGGGCAAAGTTCGTCATCGGGTGAACTGAGCCGTTGTCGGTGATGTAGAGCCAGTCACCGCTGCCCTTATACCATGCATTGCAACTGTCACCGAACTTACTGCCTGTGTCGTGGTTGGCGAACTGATGGTAAGTTCCATTAGTCACCTCATAGTAGTAGAATCCCCATGGGTCATCGGAGTTGTTGGCCAACATAGCCTCATCGTAACTTACCTCTCCTGTCAACACGTCAGTGGAGAAAAGCATATAGTTACCGAAGATATCGAGATTGACATCTACCTTCGACTCCAGGAATTTCCTCCAGAGTTCCTGAAGGTCGTCGTAGTAAGACTGAGCGTTGAAGGCATGAATCTGACCCTTCTCTATAGCTTCGTAAATGTAACCTGTCAATTCCGACACCTGATTGCCCAGTTCGAAGTTGTACTGACCGTATTCATCACCATATTCCACATCGCCAAGGAAGTCCTCATATTCCTCCACCAGCGCAAGCAATGTCTGAATCAATTCACTCTCACCGTATGTGTCAGCGAAGTTCTCGTTCTGACGAGCGAATGTCTCTGTCACTTGGGAAATGGTCAGATTGTTGTAGAAAGCACGTCCGTAATAGTCGCGTGCCCACGAACTCATGACGTATGTGCTGTCGGTGTTGACTTCAAAAGATATGATATCGCCGGCCTTAGCCTCGAACGACATGCTGATGTCTTGGGGCTGCTGAGCGATATAGCGTTGCTGTCCACCCTGGTTGATGTGGGCTGTTCCTGCGATGAAACCATCTATCTCACCGCCAATCTGTCCGAAGTACATGGGGGTCATGCCATAACGGGGGTTGGCATAGTTGATGTCACTAGCAGTGCTGTACCTATAACGTGGCACTACGCTCAACACACCTCTGTCGGCAGGTACATCCTGTCTTACCATCGTGGCATCCATCTGGTAGAAACCGTCCTTGGGCACAACAAAGGAGATGACGCTGGCGAACTCGTCGTTGGCATACACCTCGTAGCCGAATTTGGGGTCGTGCGTCACATAGCTGAAACGCTCCTTGCTGTTGGCGGTAGCTCCTCCCTCATTATACACAGGATAGTCGCTCCATCCTGACCTCAACACAGTGGCGAAGGTGTTGTTGACAGAGAAAGACTCAATGCCATCGATTTCCACAATTCGCTCGCCTCCTACACGGTCAGGCTGATAAACATCCACAAAGTTGGCGGCATTGGAGTCGGAGTACTGGGTGAAAAGCGAATAATTTCCTGTAGCATAATTAAATTTCTCAAATCTCCATTGTCCGTTCTCTGTGGGGTTCTGTGAGAATTCCTCCGCCGTGAGGTCGTTCAACTTATAGACAGCGATGGGTGCATATTCTTCCTTGGTACTCTCGAGTTTCCAAACAAAAGAACCCTTTCCCGCATTCGTCACGTCATAGCAGGGATAAGGCAGGGCTGCCGAGGTGTTGACTGTCCAATAGCAGTTCTTGGACCATGACTGCCAAACCGTCTCATTATCGCAGGTGGCATTGGTGCAACGAACTGCATAGACGTACTCACCGTTGTGCTGCACATCCTCACGGGCATACCATACCTGGCGCTCGTAGTCGTTACGGTCATTCTTGCTCTCGGCCATACTCAGGTGGTCTTGCCCGTCGGTTGCACTGTTGCTTCCATTGGAAAAACGGTAGGTGTCGTTGAAACTGACACGCCAAGCCTCGTCGGCAAACTTGGCCAACCCGGTCTTGTACTCAAAAGCATACTCGCTGGCCGCATCCTTATCGGCAGTGAGCAGCACATTGCGCTCCTGCGAGTACAGATAATACTTCGTGCCGTTCACTTCAGTGTAAATCCTGTAATTACCGTCACTAATGGTCTGGTTGGCAAGTACACGTTCTGCCTCAGTGGGCTGTACTGGCTCGTCGGCCATGGCATTCGAGGAAAACAGCATCCCCATCGATGCCAATAATGTAATAAGTAAAAATTTAAGTTTCATAAAAATCAGGAATGAGATTAAACAGTTATTATTGAAGTTTCGGTGCAAAATTACATACAGAACAAGTATATAGCGCAATTTTACATGCCTCAAAAAATCCACGATAAGCATATTGGAATAGAATTAGTCCAATAAATTGGTTATCAATAGGTTGGACTAATATTTCTAGAGTCCATCAAAATTTATATGGACTAAGGTTTTGCAGAACACTTTGATTTTTATACCTTTGCAATGCAGTTGAAAAAACACACAAAAGATGAAAAACCTTTCTTGTCATATTTCCCGGAATCTTGTCCAAGCGATTCTTTCGCTATTGCTAGTCCTTGCTATGGCCACCCCATTGTCAGCACAGGACTATGGTACACATATTGAACTGCACGGCGAGAGCGTGACTAGGATTTACAAAGACAGCCGCAATCTGATGTGGATAGGCACAAGCAACGGATTGCTCTGCTACGACGGACAACTTCAAATACGTTTCACGACCGACGACTGCCGCCGTCCCCAGAACTTCGTGAACGACATCTGCGAACTAGTCGACGGGAACATCATTGTGGGCATGCGAAACGGACTCTACAAGGTGGACTTCACATCCAAGACATGCAAGCGAATCAATGATGAACTGACTGGCATCACGTCAATAGAGAAAGTGGAGGACCAAACGTCTGTTGTGGTGGTAGGTTGCCAACAAGGCATAGCCATAATGGATGGTCAGTGCAAGGACATCTCCAGGATTGTGTTGGTCAATCCTTCCAACATCACCTCGAACGACAATCGTATAGCCAGCGTCAGTTACGACGGAAAACACACGATATGGGCATGCAACGAACACCACACAATTGTGGCTTACGACCTGACCACTGAAACGACACAACTCGACACACTCTCAGAAACCCTCCTTTCCAGTTCTGTCAACGACATTCAGGCAGTCGGCAACCGTCTCTACATGGCAACCAACAACAACGGACTGCTTGTCTATGACATATCTACCCACACAAGCCAGCGACTCGATTCCATTCCTCCTTCCATCAGGCAATTATCACAAGTCGGTGACACTCTTTTCGTATGTACTGACGGTGGAGGACTCTATGCGCTCTATAAGGGGCATACAGAACGGCTGAAAACATTGTCGAACTCAGTGTATTCATGTTGTTACGACACAGCGTCATCCACCCTGTGGTGTGGCTACTATCAACAAGGATTCAGTTACTCTTCACAAAAGAACACTCCTTTCAGCATCTACAAATACAAGGACTTCACCACAGAGGGGCTGTTCGTCAGAAGTTTCCTGAGGCATGGACAACAGACTGTCATCGGCACAAGAAATGGCATCTATTTAGTCGATGAACAAAGAGATTTTGTCCGCCATTTCACACCACAGGAGATTCAGGGTGCCATCATCATGGACATCAAGTTCTTTGCCGACAAATATATCATCGCCAACTACGAACATGGACTCTTCTCCATCGACCCTGTCACCGCGCGCTTGACACCATTATCGTTGGACAAACGTCACCAGGAGTCCAGTTGCAGCCGCCTGGCTGTGTCGCCCGACGGCAACCACCTCTATGCGGCAAGCAGCGTAGGACTCCTTGTCCTCGACAAGCAACTGCAAGTGGTGGAGGAATACGACGACAGGCATTCGGACATCATCTCCACCTACTTCTACGACATCATGTTCGACAAGACAGGCAAACTCTGGGTAAGCACCTCCAAAGGGTTGTGCCTGTTCAATCCCGCAACCAAACGTTTCCAGAGCAATGGCTTTCCAAAGGGATATTTCAACAATGTCCCAAACATCACCCTCTTCCAGACCCTCAACGGGGATATCCTCGCCGCATCAGAACAAACCCTCTATTACAGCTCGCCTGATTTAGCGCAGATGCGAGAATACCCACTCCATGAAACACTGGGACTTGGCTACATCAGTTTCATTCAGCAGATGGACATTTCCGGCAAGCCATATCAATTTATCGGCACCGATTGTGGCTTATTCATCACGGATATGAACTTCCAGACCTTCCATCAATATGCCCAGCACGACAACATACCCTCACCACAATTCCAAAGATTCAACGCATCTGAGGATGAAGATGGCAGTCTATGGATGGCCAATGCCAAGGGTCTGGTCGTATGCACCAAAGAAAACCGACTGCAACTGACTGCCTCTCTGAAATCCAAGGTGTTTATCGACAGATACACCATTGACCGCAAGGAGCAAATCACAAATCCGTTTTCCGACGATTGCAACACAATAAGCACCGGCTGGTATTTCGGCACCGACGAACTGGTCATCATGCCGATGCTACTTGACTACAGCGCTCATCAATCCCAACGCTATTACGAGTGGACTTTAGACGGAGGAGCAACACGTTTGTGCTACGAGGGCAATCCTATAGCACTGAAAGACCTCAGTCTCGGAAACCACCGGATTCGTATCGCGTTGGCAGGTCATCCTGAGACCGCTCTTGACGTGGAAGTGAAAGTGTCGCCATCTATCAAGTTCTATGGCATGTTGTTCGCTGTCATTTCAATAATCATCATGGCTGTAATGGTGATGCAGATTTTGAAACGCCGCAGACAATACCATAAAATCTTGAAGCAGAAGCACCAGATAGAGTTGCAGCTGGCTTCCCACAATGCTGTCCGCCAGCACATCCAGCGACAAGAGCAAGAACAGGCCAAGGTGGAGGAAGAACGACGACAGGAGAAAGCCGACAAGATGAAATATAAGTCATCGGAATACAAAGAACTGAAAGCCAAGGTAAAAGCCTATATGGAAGCAGAAAAACCTTACCTTAACAAAAACCTCCGCATCACTGAAGTGGCTGCCAAAGTGGGTAGCAATGCCGGCACACTGTCGTTGATGTTCAACGACTATATGCACACAAACTATTTCGATTTCATCAACCGCTACCGCATCGACCATTTCAAGAAACTGGCCCTCGACCCTGACTATGCGCATTACACCGTCTTGGCCATCAGCGAGATGTGTGGCCTGAAACGTTCCAATTTCTTCAACGTGTTCAAGAAATTCGAGGGCTGCACCCCCAGCGAATGGATAAAAAAAGAGAAAGGTTCCTGAGACCTATTGAACGTGAAATCCTTGAATCCACATCATTTCCCATGTTTTTCTTTGTAGTCGGAAGGCATCTCGCCATATTCCTCCTTGAAGTACTTAGAGAAATAGCGGGGATTGTTGAAACCCACTTTATAGGCGACTTCGGAAACGCTCATCTGGCTTTGCCTCAGTAATTGCTCTCCCCTCTGGAGACGCAACATACGAATAAACTCCGAAGGGGTCTTGCCCGTGATAGAGAGGAGTTTCTTGTAGAGATTCACCCTTGACATACCGAGTTCCTGACTGAGCATCTCGACAGAGAAGTCGGCATTCTCCATGTTCTTCTCCACATATTCCGTCGCGTTTCGCACCAGTTTCTCATCAAGCGAAGTAATTTCCATTTCGCTGACTTGTGGCATAATCATCGGCTTAGGCAAACCTTTGCTCCATCCTATCAAGTTGCTCATGCGATGGGCGAGAATGTCGAGGTTAAAAGGTTTAGTGATATAATCATCGGCTCCTACCTCCATGCCCTCGATTTTCTGCTCTGTAGCGATGCGCGCTGTGAGCATCACGAACGGAATCGAGCGTGTGGAGGAATTCTGCTTGATTCTCCTGCACAATTCCACTCCATCCATTTCAGGCATCATCACATCGCTCAGAATGATGTCGGGCCTTGCCTGCGCAATCATCTGGAGCGCCTCCTTTCCGTCGTGTGCCACACGCACACGATAGGTTTCCGACATTACCTCTGACATGAAATCGAGGAAGTCTTGGCTGTCATCGACAATCAGCACTTCGTAGTCTTCTTTACCGCCCTGCTGTCTATCTTGGACGATTTGCTTGCCATTGTTTTCATTCATTTCCCCTTCATCCTTCAGAATCGGAGTGACATAGGTCAGCGAAGTGTCAATAATCCTCAGCGAATCGTCATGCCGCACTGGCAGATGGATGGTGAAACGCGCACCCCCACCCTCATTGTCGGAAACAGAAATATCACCTCCGTGCATCTCTACAAATGACTTGGTAAGGTTGAGCCCTATGCCGCTTCCTCCCGATGCCATATTATTGTCCCTCACTTGATAGAAACGGTCGAAGATATGCTTCTTTTCACTGTCGTCTACCCCTACTCCAGTGTCGGCAACATCAACTACCAGTAAATCGGCGTCACCACCCTTGTCCATCGTGATGGAAACAGCAACCTTACCACCCTCGGGAGTGAATTTGTAGGCATTGTTGAGCAGGTTGTTGAATATCTTGCCCATTTTATCATCATCGAACGACATCATCAGTCCCTCCACCTGCGAGTGGAATGTGAGGTGTATCTTCTTTTGCTGTAGTTCGCTGAAAGTAGTGCAAATGGACTTGACGAACTGCACGATATCGCCATTGACGAGATTGAGTTTCTCTTTCCCCATATCCATCCGTCGGAAGTCGAGCATCTCGTTGACCAGCTGAAGCAGTTTATCGGCATTGCGCAAGATTAGGTTGAGTTTACTCCGCTTACGCTCGTCTGTTTCATCTTTGGCAAGTTGCTGAAGGGGTGAAACAACTAATGAGAGCGGTGTTCGAAGTTCATGACTTGCATTGGTGAAGAAACGCATTTTCATCTGCTCCAATTCGCGTTCCTGCTGGGCGTTGTGGCGTATCTGCTCCATCTGCAACTTCACTTTCTGCCTGCGGAGCAACATGCTGTTGATGAAATAGACCATTAAACCAATTAACAGAGCATAAAGAAGATATGCCCAAGTAGTCTGATAGAAAGGCGGAAGGATGTGAATCTTCATCTCTGCCACCTCACCCATTTTCTTTCCGTCCCTGTCAACGACCTGAACTTGAAGGGTATAATTGCCTGAAGGCAAGTTGGAATAAGTGATTTCTCCTATCCCTGGCGCAGTGGTTTGCCATTTGTCGGTCACCCCTTTCAAACGGTACATGAAACGACAGGGGAATGCAGGAAAAGGATTACTGGTACCGAGCAACACAGTAAAAGAGTTGTCCTCATGACTGAGACTTAGTGCTCTCACTTCGTTGAGTTGCTGTTGTAGCAACACCACGCCATTGTAGGACTCTCCGACTTCAATATACTTGTCAAAGAAGGATATACCAGAGAACAACACTTCGGCTGGTGCCTTAACAGGATCCTTGGTCCCCTTAGGCAAGACATTCACTCCCTCCTGGCTACCCACATAGAGGTTGCCCTGGCTGTCCATAAAAATACTGCGGAAGTTGAACTGACGGTGCAGGAAACCATTCTGCGTAGGGTAAACTTTGATATCGAAAACCATACGCTTTCCATCGCTGTCGGTCTTCACCTTGATGATACCTCGGTCGGTGGCTATCCAAAGGTTGTTATCAGCATCTTCCACCATCGATGCCGCCACAAAACTCCCCTGTCCCCACTCTGGAGTCAGAGTATAAAGACTGTCGGTCTTCATGTCGTAGATGTTCACACCTGAAAGCGACGCTATCCAGCATCGCCCCTGATGGTCCACCAACATTTGGTTGGTGTTCAAGTTGAGGAAAGGTTTGCCGCTCTTGGTACCCCTAAAGTTGGTGAATTGCTTGGCGGCCACGTCAAAAACGCTGAAACCAGCAGAATGTCCGAGATAAATCCGTCCTTCTCTCCCCATTTGCACCGAGGCGATATAATCGGAGGATATCGTGGAGTTGGAGGTGCTGTAGGTTGTGAACTCGCCAGTTGCGGCATGAAGTATCTGAAATCCACCTCCCAATGTACCGATGATGATATTTCCCTCCAAATCCTCGTCAAGCGACCAAATGCTGTTGTTGGCCAGTCCACTCTTACCATAAAGGTAGGTGGTCCATACCCCCTCATGGTAGTGGGTGAGTCCACCATTGAAAGTACCGAACCACAATGTTCCGTCTTTTGCGGCAAGAGAACTCACCACAACATCGCTTTGAAGATGCGTTTCTGACATGGTAAAACGTCGAGTCTGACGGGTTGTGGGGTTGTAGAAGACAATGCCGGCATCGTTGGTGCCGCACCAATAATTTCCAGTCGATTCATCTTTGGCGATGGTGCACACATCTCCGATGTCCCATAACTGGAAAAGCGACATCCCCATCCAATTGTAGGCGATGCCGTTCTTGTAAGTACCAACCCACAGTGCATCATTGGAGTCAATCATGAGGCTCTGCACTGTGTTATCGGGTAGTGTACCTGGTATGTTTCGGATATTGGTGTGCTGATGTACCGTATGGTCCTTGTGGTCAAGCATCAGCATTCCTTGATGGTCTGTGGCTATCCATATCCTTCCATCTGAGTCTTCTCCCATGTCCTTAATGACAATATGAGAAGCCAGGGGTTGGTAGCCTGCCTCCAGCATCCATTGACGCTCGTTATTATACCATTTGTCGTGCAGAGCATCATATAGCACTGTGGTAATGGTATTGTAGACCCAATACAGATGATGATGGTCGATGTATATACCGTATTCCATCGAAGACAGATTGGAACTCTCAGGAATATGTCGGTTAACCCAGACGACACGTTGGTGCTTACCATCGAATTTCACCAATGTACCATCGTTATAAACCATGATGACTTGCCCGTCTTCTTCAGCAAAGTCACTTACCTCGCCATTAGGAATCATGTTCTTACCTGTCCCTGCCTTGATAAGCGTTTGGCTGCCATCCTCAGCACTAATCCAGTAGCATCCCTTGCCACTGACCATCACATAGATGTTCTTCTGGCGGTCGATGAAGATTTCGTCAGGACTGTTTTCGATGCCATGCTGCCGCAACCAGTCTTCAACGCTGAGTTCAAAGGAGTCATTCAAGGGATTATAGCGACACCATGCTGTGGCTGTCTTAATCCACAGACAGCCGTCTTTGTCTTCCATGATGCGTTCTATACTGTTGTTAGGCAGAGCGACAGGATTGTCTGGGTCAGAGAAGTAGTTTTTGAATCGGAATCCGTCATATCGGTCAAGACCCGATGGAGTTCCGAACCAGATGAATCCCTGCCGGTCGTGAAAAATACAGTTGATTTGGTTGTTCGACAGTCCGTCGCTCAGTCCGATTACAGCGAAGGGCATCCGCTCTACCTGTGAACGGATAGCGGTAAAGGGAGTAAGGGACAGCAAGGTTATCAAAATGATTCTGTAAAATATCAGCATAGTAAGTTCTGTAGCAATTCCATCGATGTGTGCATCATGGGTAATCTTCTGCAAATATACACCTAATCTTTCATAGCGACAATAAAAAGAAATAGATTTCTGAAAAAAGTCACAGGCAAATCAATTGTGGAACCCACAGAACAAAAAAAAGGACGCGACAAGTCACGTCCTTAAAAGGGAGAATCACTCTGACTTTTCGTCTTAGTTCAATAAGGCCAAGAAGCCGATGCCACACCCTCGGTGATGCCTTCCATTGCCGGTTGGCAGAAGACGCTAAGCGTAGAACGGTTGAGGATGGTCATGGTGCCTTCTTCGCCATTCTGATTCGGGGAGTTGATGTCCCAAACCATCGGTACAATACCATTGTTTCCCGCCTGCAGGCATACTTCCCTGAACCACGACTTAACGGAACTGTTGTGCTGTGTCTGGTTTTCACTCAATTTGCGCCATTTCACACCACACTCACCTATAATCACGGGATAACCCTTATCGACGAACTTCGCCTTCATCTTGGAGAACTGCGATTTCAGATGGCTTTCCTCGCCCCATGTGGCATTGTGGCTGCTGCCTGAAACATGATTTCCACTTCCCCAGAACCAACTGGTACCACCATCACCACAGAAATCCCATGGGTCGTAGTAGTGTACCTCGACCATCATGCAACCTTCGACATCATTGGGCATATCGAAACCTATGCTGTTGTCGGTAGCTGATGAGATATTAGTGCCTGGTGCCTGCACCACGAGCGTGCGATTAGAGTTGTTGCCACCAGTGGCACGTACTGCATCAATAAATGCTTGATTATAACGCTCAAGAATAGGTGTGAGGTCTTTATGGCGGTTATTGAAAAGGTTGTACTGCTGGAAAGGCTCGTTCAAACCAGCGAAAAGCAAATGCTCATCGTAGTCCTTGAATGTGTTGGCAATTTGTGTCCAGAGGTTTTGGAGTGTGGCGATTTTGGCAGAAATGGTTGCCTCACTCACAGCCTGATAGGAAGCTGTGCTGGCTGAGAAGCCCTCAACCTCAATCCAGCCACTGTCCCAATGGTCGTTGAGCAAGACATATAGACCATCAGCAACACAGTAATCAACGATTTCCTTCACGCGAGCCATCCAGGAGGCGTCAATGGTTTCGTTGGTACTGTGGATATACCATGAGCATGGAATACGCACAGACTTAAATCCTTGAGACTTCACGAAATCAATGATTTCCTGCGATGTCTTGGTCCTCTGCCAAGAAGTCTCGCCTCCTGAAGCCTCCATGGTGTTGCCGAGGTTCCAGCCAGGATACATGTTCTTGGCTATCTCCATTGCAGTGGCGTTGATACCTGTATTCGACAACCCTGACGCCTGTGTGACAGTCACACTTTCTGTGATATTGTTGAGGGTGAAAGAGATGGTAGCGCTACGTTCACCGCCATTGTTCTTAGCAATGGTAAAGGTCTCGCTGTAGTCCTGCATATTAGCACGAGTATTCACTCCTTTGGCCTGTGTAATCCAGTCGGAGGAGATAACCATCTCATAGTTGCCGTTAGTCTGTAAAGCGATAGTGATATTACCGCCATCAGCCCCTACAGACAAAGCCTTGGAAGAAGTAATGACCAGACCGTCGGCAGCGGTTTGAGTGACATTGATCGTTTTAGTGGATCCACTCACAGACACAGTGATGGTCGCCATGCGGTCATTGGTTTCAGTGTTCTCTGACACTTTGGCTGTAAAAGGATAAACCTTATCGGAGTTAGATGCCTCAGAAATGACGGTCAGCCATGAGACACTGCTTGCAACTGTGGGTTTCTGTGATGCCTGAACATAGAACTTGACTTCTCCCCCTGTGGTGGAGAAAACCATGTCGGATTTTGTCACAGTGAATTCCACCGAATTGTTGTCGCCATCGCTATCATCGCCTGACGAACACGACATCGCAGATGTGCAACACAACGACACGATGCAGAAAAGGATAAAATCCTTGAGATAATTCTTCATGATTCGCTGAAAAAGTGCCGGAGTGCAGAGTACCTGCACTCCGACGGATTGATTTGAAAAGTAACGAGTCAGACGGTTATTTCTTTCCTGGGATAATCACACTGTCGATGTTCACCTTAACACGTGTCGGGTCAACCAGCTCCTTCCAGAGGTCGTAGATTTCGATGGTCCAAACCACAGCGCCTGTGCATGCGTTTCCATCCAGCGGAGCGAAGACTGTGTAGGTGCCGTCGCCAGTGACCACTGATGATCCAAGACCATCATGGGTTTCTGTTCCCCACCAACTTGGCCACCATGCTGGAGTGGCATAACTGAGTTCCGTCTTATAGCTCTTGCTTGCGCCGTCGATGAGGTTGCCGTCGATGCCTGTGATGGTATAAGTGATAATCTGGTAGCCAGAGAAACTGAGGTCGCTGACATCCACACCAGCTCCCTTGGTATCACCATATTCATTGAAAATCTCGATACGTCCATCCGTACCGTTGCCATCCTTGTTGTTGAAGAGCACCTTCGAGTTATCAACATAGTACTGCATCTGGCTGTCGTCCACATCAAACTTGATGCTGTTGATTTCGGCCTTCACATTGTCTATGCCGTCACCAAGGGCGGTATGGAGTCCATCAATATCGATGGTGAACACAGAAGCTCCTTCGGCGGTGTTGCCACCAGTCTCCATCCAAACGGTATATGTGCCGTTTCCTGTGACATGGCAGTCGTACTTGCTGTTGAAACCCGACCAAAGCGATGGATCCCAACTTTCGTCAGCATATTCCAAGCCACCGTAGCAATCAACGCCTTCTGCCTCAATGCCACTGAGTGTGAAGGTCACAATCATGTTCTTCGAGAATTTGAGCTGCTGCACGTTTATTGGCGGGTTATTGGCTGTACCTGCACCATAGAGGTTGAAAATCTCGATGCGAAGACGACCATTGTTCTCAATGTCACCGTAGATAATCTTAGAGTTATCCACCTTGAGTTCGAATACAGGCTCAGCCTCGCGCACTGAACGCAGTGCGAGACCAAGATGGCGCTCGCTGTTGCCGATTGTTGCGCCATTGCTGTCGAAACATAGCGTCTTGGCATAGTCTCCATTGATGGTGTTGACATTTCCTGTCCAGTAAAGACCCTGAACGGATGCATCATTCACGTTGCCGCCTTTGCGGTAACCTGCGGCAGGGAAGAAAATGGAATTACCATTCTTGGCCGTAAACTTCACACCTTTCACTCCCTCTACTTCTGTCCATTCCTGGGTGGTTCCGTTGAGCAGTTCCTCATAGAGCGCTTGGGTGGGCAAGTAACTGACCTTGGTAGCCTCGCCGTCAATAGAAGCGCTAAGCGCTGAAGCCACATCGTTGGCAGTCTGCGAGATATCCTCAGTGGCGTAATGACCATTGAAATCAGAAGTGAGCAGACCGGTGACATCACCGAAACCAAAGAGGCGGCCCATCTGTGACTCATGCTCAGCACCGATGTTGTACTTAGCCCAAAGCACGCTCAGGCCCAGATCGACATATTCCATTTCCTTAGTCTGGGTGGTGAACGACTTCACATCACCCAACACCACACTGCTGCCCATTTTGAAGTAGGAAGCATAGTAGTAAGTGCGGCCAGGAAGCAAACGGTCGGCAGTGACAGAGAATTTTTTCTCTGCTGAAGTGAGGACATACTCGTCACCCTCGCTGGCTACCACACCGTCTTGTGAACTGCTGACTCTGATACCGTATTCCACAGAGGTAGCACCAGCGTTGATGAGTTCAGCGGAAGCATCTGCAACACCACCCAAAACAGCACTTACGGAAGTGATGGAAGTGGCCTCTGCAGTGGCAATACGCGCGTCTGTGGTTGTGAAGTTCTTGGTGTCACCGAACTTGGTCACCTTGCCTTGAAGTGTGACGTAGGTGGCATAATAGTAGGTCTGTCCCTTGGTCAAGCCGGTGATAGTGGCAGTGACTGCTCCAGTGGCAGCGTCAAGGCTGCCTGTCTGTTTCTTACCGGCGGTAGGGTCGGATGTCGTGGAATAATACACACCCACCTCATAGGAAGAGGCAGAATAGGCAGAGAGGTCGAGTACCGTACCCTCTGTCACAGCAGTGGTGGCAGTGACCACGGCGTCACCAGTGGTGACAGCAGATATGATGTCGCCAGTAGCGTAGGAGTAGTCGTCATCTGAGCATGAAGTGGTTGCTAGAACTAACGACAACAGAAATGCACCTGCCAAATATTTTGTTTTCATATTCGAATACTTGTTTATGATTATTGATTGTCTGGATGAAGGTAGCCGGCCCAGAAGGAGCAGGTCTGCCTTCAAATGCTATTCTTCAGGATTCATCACGTTGCTGCCGCAATCGAAGGTGACGTGAACGGTAACTTCGAGAGAACTGTTGAACACATACTTAGGTGCATCGCCTGCAGTGGCACCCCAAGGATTAAGGATATAGCGACGAGCGGTGGAGAGGTCGCCATCAGCAGTGCCACGGTCGATGGCCGCATCGTCAAACGTAATCTCATTGCCGTCACACTTGATGCTCTTGACCACGATATCGCAGTTGTTGTGGTCCTTGTACAGTTTGGCGATGTCGAGGAACATACCGTAAGGCTCACCGCTGGCACCATTGATGGTGAAAGTGTAGTCACCGTCGCCCGTGACAAAGACATCGTCGCTGTACTGGAATGCCCAGCCAGTGTCGAAATACGAGAGTGTAGCCTTGTATCTAACTACCTCACCTCCACCTGCCACGTATGGCTTGAAGTGATAACCCTGATACTGATAGGTCTCCCCTTGGTCATTGACCTCATCACTTCCGAGCCAGAGGTCGGAGATGCCACCTGAGTAATCATCAACGGCTACTGACAGCACCTTGAGTGTATTGTCGCTGTTGGCTTTGAAGCGAGCCAGACCGTCGCTTGAGAGTGTGGCTGTTGGCAATCCTTTCTCAAAATAATACGTACCGTCGTCGGAAAGGGTGAATGTTCCTGTGATACTATTGCCGTCGGGGGTCTCGCAAGTGTATGTGCCTGCTGTGCGGTCGAAGGAGAGTTTGAGGTCGCCTATATCCTCAAGTGCTTCGGAAGTGATGCCCTTGGGTGAGCCATAAAGGTCGCACCAGTCGTACGGGAGTTCATCGGCACTGAGTTTGAAGACCATCTGCTTCTGTGTCTTGGGCTCCACATAGTCGCGCCAACCGTCGATGAGCGAGATAGAAGGTGTCTCAGGCACTACGTTGGCATCGTAACTGTCGCGGAATTCCTCAGAGATGAAGTTGTAGGAGAGGAGGCAAGGCCCCTCATTGGGGTCATTGTCGCGAAGCACGGCCAACTGCATGTGGTTCTCGTCAAGTGCGAGGATAGTGATGTTGCCCCACTGGGTGACAATGGCGTCGCGTCCTGGATCATGGATAATCTCGGCATCTGTGATCTTCATGGTGTGGTTATCCACATCCATCTGGAACGTACCGTTCATGGTGCGGCCATGAGCATGATCCACCACTGAGATGTTGGCGCCACCTTGAAGTGAGAAAGTCATGCTGCCGAAGTCGATGGCACCGGTATCGCCGAAGAGCCAACTGCCTTGTCCTGCCCAGTCGGCGCCCCAACTCCATGAGTCGCCACCAACTGACTCACCCAGAGTGACGGATGCCCAGCTGTCATTAGTGCCGTAGAAATAAAGCGGACCTGCGAAATAACGGCAACGTGCCTGCTCATCGAGGTCGAGATACCAGGTCTTGCTGTTACCCACACCGCCTGTGAGCATGGTCCAGAGCTCGTCGTTGACAAAATCGGCGCAGAATGTGGTGAGGTTGAAAGTAGCATAATCGCCATACACAACACCACCGCGTGTCTCCACACCCATTCTTACTTTGTACTCACCCTCGAAAGGCAGTTTCAGAGTCACTTCCTTGCCTTGGGCGCGTCCCTGTGGATGGTCCCAGAGAATCTGATAGTTGTCAGGCAACAGGCTCTTCAGATAGACAATGTTGGGGTTGGCGGCATCCTTCTCGATGGTGTAGGCCAGTCCTTCCACCAATTCCTCGGGTGTCTTATCGACGCTGCCCAAACTATAGTCTTCTGGCGAACAAGCAGCGATGCCGAACAGCAGCACCAAGCTTGTCAGTAGAGAATATATATATTTGTTGGTTTTCATATTTCAAATAGTTTTTATTGGTGATGATTGTCCTTGATTACCAACCCGCATTCTGCTTGAGCACATTGTTCGACAGCAGGATCTGGGTGTTAGGAATCTGCATGAATCCTCTCTTGGAGGTGATGTTGGCAGCAGTGTAAGCGACTGTTTCCTCATTACCGCCTGTGGTCACAGCCTCGCCTGAATTCACAATGGCATTGGCTGCAATGGAAGCATCGGAATCCTGACGACGGAGGTCCCAGTAACGCTGTCCCTCGAAAGCGAACTCCAGACGACGCTCCTCAAGGATATTGTCTTTGCTGAGGTTCTTCTGTACATAGGATGAACTGAGCGAAGTGGTGCCGTCGCCATTGTCCACGGTGTAAGCGCGCTCGCGCACCTGGTTAAAGTAGTTTTGAGCGCTGTTGGCTCCAAGTTCAGCTGCCATGAGCAACACGTCGGCATAACGCATCACCACGTAGTCGATGGGCTGCGAAATCTGGAAGTCGCCCGCCATTACGTCGTTGTAGTAGTGGGTAAGATTCCAACTGCCATCAGCACCCTGAAGATAACCTGAACGGGCAGTGTACTTTTTGTTGAAGAAGCCCGTGTACTCGCGCTGGTCATCAATGGCTTTCTTGTATTCGTCCATCGAGGCGATTCCTTCAGCAGTGAGGTTGATGATGCTGGCGTCACGGCGTTGGTCGCCGTTGAGGAAACTGTTGTACATCTTCCTTGGCACAGTGGCGCCACCCCACCCTTGTCCGTAAGGAGCCTTGAATGTGCCACCACGGATAGAGAACATTTGGATAGCGTTGTTACCACCGCTGTTGCCATTGTAGTCGGAAGTGTAGTTGAACTTCATCGAGAGAATGGTCTCAGCATTGCCGTCGCCTGCGTAAGTGCTGACCTCTGACCAGTTGCCACTGGCGTCTTGCTCCCAGGTTGTGCTGGCGCAATACCAGAGATTCTTGTAAAGAGGAATGAGTGAGTACTCCTTGCTGTTGATGATGTCCTCCAGTCCCTGTAATGCCTCAGCCTTGGTCAAGTTGCCTGGCTCGCCACCATACACGCCGTTGTAGAAGAGATAGACACGAGCGAGGAGCGACTTGGCGGCATAGGGAGTGATGCGGCCATCGTTGTTGGCGGCATCGCTCTTGGGATAAGCGGAAGCGGGTATATTCTCTGCGGCGTACTTGAGGTCGGCTACAATCTGTGCATAAACAGAGTCGGGTGCGGCCTGTGGCACATTCTCGCTGGTAGGTGCCGTGAGCAAAGGCACGTTCTCGAAGATGCGCACGAGGTCGAAGTAGCAGAGGGCGCGGAGGGCGCGTGCCTCACCCATATACTGCCCATGGATAGCGTCTGATGTCCAGGCAATATCGTTCTCATGGCTGATGAGTTCGTTGCAGCGGTAGATGGCCTCGTAGTAGTACTGCCAGAGGTTGTTGAAGAGATCGACCTGAGAGGGGTCTTCGTTGATGCTGAATCGGTCAACCACCTGCGAGTTGCGGGCGTCGTTGGCACCAGTGCCGCCATAGCACTCATCGGATAGCAACTCGGAAAGATAGAGGAAGCAGAATGTGGGGCCATGGGAAACCGTGCACTGCCATCCGTCGTAGCAACCTATCAATGCGCGGGCAGCATCGGTTTCGGTCTTGAAATAATTTCCTGTCGTGGTGTCGGTCTTCGACTCGGTGTCGAGGAAATCACTGCTACAAGAGGCGATACCCAGCGTGAGCAGACCCAAAGCAACTGTTTTCAATATATTTGTTTTCATATCTAATAATCGTTTATATGTCATCTGTTACTACTAAAATTTGAGGTTCAGACCGAAGAGGAAGGTTCTTGGACGTGGGTAATAGCCGAGGTCAACACCCGATACCCATCCGTCAGTACCGAAACCGATTTCAGGATCCATGCCGTCGTATTTAGTGAGGGTGAAGGCGTTCTGCACCTGAGCATAGAGGCGACACTGGCTGATGTACTTGCAGTTGAGGAGTTTGGCGAAGTCGTAACCCAATGTGATGTTGGAGATGCGGAGGAAGTCGCCATCCTGGATAAAGAGGTCGGAGAACTGGTAGTTGATGTTGGTGTTGGTCACGCGCGGAATCTTGTTGGAAGTGCCTTCACCCGTCCATCGGTCGAGGATGGCCTTGGTGTAGTTGGCTGTAGTGCTTCCGACGTTGCGGTAACTCTGAACAATCTGGTGTCCTGCCTGTCCGTTGGCAGTGACGGAGAAATCAAATCCCTTGTAATCGAAACCAAGGTTGAAACCGTAGGTGAAGTCGGGCATGCCGTTGCCGAGGTTCACCTTGTCGGCGTCGTTAATCTGGCCGTCGTGGTTGATGTCGTAGTATTTCACGTCGCCCGGCTTCACATCTGCCTGGAGCACACCATTGCCTGCCGTAATCCAGTCATTGATCTCCTGCTGGTTCTGGAAAATACCGGCTGTCTTGTAACCCCAGAAATAACCGATGGGCTCACCGTTTGAGGCACGGTAGAACTCAGTGGAGTTGTCGTAAAGCATATTGCTCTGTCCGTGGATGATACCATCCTCATTGGGGATGTTGCCTACCTTGTTGTGGTTGTAGGCCATATTGGCATTGACATAGTAGTTGAAGTCACCGATGTTGTCTCTCCATCCGAGACCGAACTCTATACCTGTGTTCTTCACGTCGCCACCGTTGATATAAGGTGCTCCTGTTCCTGCTGTAGCCAGGATTGGTGGCTGAACGAGCCAGTCTTTTGTCTTCTTCACGTAGAAGTCGAAAGTGAGGTTCAAACGGCTGTTGAAGAAACGGGAGTCGAAGCCGACATCAAACTGCTCAGAGGTCTCCCAAGTGATGTCCTCGTTGGCGAGGCGACTGGCGTAGGAACCCCACTGGTCGGCTGTGCTGCCAAGGGTGGTACCGAAGTTGTAGTAGATGTTGGAGAATGTGACAGGAGCTGTGTACATATAGTTACCGATATTCTGGTTACCCACCTGTCCCCAACTTGCGCGGAGTTTGAAGAAGTCCATGACCTTCGTCACTGGCTCAGCCCATTTCTCATTGGTGATGACCCAACCAGCGCTGACTGATGGGAAAGTACCGAAGCGGTGACCTTTGGCAAAACGCATGGAACCGTCGCGGCGCAACGTCACTGTGGCCATATAGGTCTCCTTGTAGTTCCAACTGGCACGTCCGAAGTAACTGACCATACGGTCCTCGTCCCAAGGAGAGCCACTGAGACTGAGGCCGTCGGAAGTGGTGGTGCTAGTACCATTGCTCACGTAGGCGTATGGCCATGTGTCGAATCCAGCGCGAAGAGAACCGTTGGCGGCATAGAGGCTGCTGCCGTTTGAACGGTAACTTTCCATACCAAGGAGGACATCAAAGTTGTGGTCACCGAGGTCGAACACATAGTTGAGGGTGTTGGTCCAAGTGATGCCGAATCCGTCGCTCTTGCTCTGGCTGGCTGATGTGCGGGTATTATTGTTGGAATAGATGGAGAACTGGTACATGGGGGTAAAGCCACGGTAGTCGTTGGAGTCGTACTTCACACCGAGTGTGGTCTTGAAATGCAGGTTCTTGATGAACTGGAAGTCTGCATAAATATTGGCCAGTGCTGTGACATTCTTGCTCTTGTTATTGACCGTAGTCATCATGGCTCCGTAGGGGTTGCCGTCTGCGTTGTACCAATCAGAGTTGGATGTGTCGTTATAGGGACTGTCGTAAATATTGTTGTCGCTATAGACAGGTGCGATAGGTGAAGTGCCGAAAGCACTGCGGAGGGTGTTGTTGTATTGATTACCCACACTGATGCCTCGTTTGGTGTAGTAAATCAATGCCATCTGCTCGCCCACCTTGAGGAAGTTGTCGATAACATCGTATTCGGAGTTGACACGGAAATTGTAACGCTCGTAGTTCGACACCTTGCTGCCACCTACGATACCTTCCTGGTTCATGTAACCGAGACTGAAGGCGTAGTTGCCTTTGTCGGAACCACCGCTGATGCCGATGTTGGCGCTGGAAGTGGTGGCATTGTCCTTGAACATCTGGTCCACCCAGTCGGTGTCATAAACACCGTCGCGAATGGTATTGCCATTGTCATCAAGCAAGAGGTTGCCTTGAGCATCGCGCTTGAGACGCCAGATGGACTGGATATTGTTCCAATCGTAAGCTGTGCCACCTGAATTGATGTTCTGTTCGTCCATGATGGTCATGTATTCATGCGCATTGAGCATGTCGGCCTTTCGAGCCACATTCTGCCAACCGATATATCCGTCGAATGAAACCACAGCCTTGCCTGACTTACCTTTCTTAGTGGTGACCAATACCACACCATTGGCTGACTGGTTACCGTAGATGGCAGCCGAGGCGGCGTCTTTGAGCACGTCGATGCTCTCGATGTCAGCGGGATTGACTGTGGCAATGTCTCCACGCACACCGTCGATGATGTAGAGTGGCCCTGAAGAACCTGTAGTGCCCAAACCACGGATATTGACCTTGAGGCCTTCTCCAGGCTGACCACTCTCGGAAATAATGGTCATACCAGGTGTCTGCCCCTGTAATGCCTGAAGGGGGTTGGTGGTGTTGAGTTTGGCCACGTCTTCACCTTTCACTTGCAGTGTGGCTCCTGTGACCAACTTTTTCTTCAAGGTACCGTAACCGACGACAACCACATCTTCGAGTGAGTTGGTGTCTTCAACGAGTCGGATAGTGTAATTGTTGGCAGCACCCACTTTCACATTCTGTGTGATGAAGCCAATGTAGGAGACAACAAGCGTCTGTCCAACCTCAACATCCAGTGTGAAGTTACCATTGATGTCGGTGGAGGTACCGTTGGAAGTACCTTGAATCACCACATACGCTCCGATAAGTTCCTCTCCGTCGGAAGCGGAGACAACCTTACCCGAGATGGGCTTCGCCTGAAGTGAACCTGCTTGCAAAAAATTCATTGCCGGCAGCAGCAACATGAATGCCAGTGCCGCAACTTTGCCCAGAACTGAGTTCTTGCAAATCATTTGTAACGATTTACTCATGGAAAAAATGATTGATTAATGATATAGTTATTTTAGTTTTTGATTCTTGATTCCTTTACCTGTTTCCATGTCGGCAGGTTTATACATATATATAAAAAGAAGTACCCGCCAAACGTTAATTCGACGGGTACAAAATTATGATGTAATGCTAAAAATGGCGTGATAAAATGTTAATACCTACGTATCGTTTCGTTAACTAACCGATTTTAACGTGAAAAATGGCTATTTACCTTAACTCCGAAAGTAGTTAGTTCCTTCTACTGCTTGAATTCAAAGTGCTGGTAGTCTTTCATGGTGCGCCAAGCGCCACCCCAGTTGAATCCTTCGGCAATAAACTTTTTATATGCGAGGTCGTTTCGGTCAATTTTATAGGGAATGTCTTTCCTGGTGGCACGGTTGAAGGCATACTTCCTTCCCGTCTTGGGCAACACTTCTGTCACCCCATTACGGGTTCTGACGAAAGGATTATAGAGAGGATTGAGGTCGAGTGCAAGCCCTTTAGCATGATTCGACAGATGCTGTGTCCCAGGAACAGGACGATAGTTGAAACAAGAGGTGTTGTTGGCCTTCATTGACAGGTCGTCATCGGCATTGAAGTCGTCAACCAGGCGCATACTCTCTATCTTGTAACCCGCATCATAGAGTGAGCGGAATATCCTTACCAATTTGTCTGCTATGATGGCATTGCAAACCATTTCCCCGAGTTGGATGTTTCCCTCTGCATTACGGTGCAGCACTTTCAGATACCTCAGCTGTTCACGAGGTACAGGACAACCTTTCTTGTACGACTTGTTCCACATTCTGGCGAACACCTCATCGCTGATGGTTTCAGCCACAAAGCATTTGTCTATGCCATAACCACTGACTACTGCCGCATCAACTACAGTTCCTGCTACCCAAGAGCTTGGAAAGATAGGCTTATCGGCGGTTTCAGTAGTCTGGGCATATAATCCGGCAGACACGAACAAACAGCACGTGAAAAAGAAAGCGTGATAGAAAGAAGATGAACGTTTCATTGCTGTAGTATTTGTTCAGCGTGAATCTTGGTTTTGATTTCCTTTGGAGTGAAGATTTTCACAACCTCACCTTGTTCGTTGATGATGAAAGTGGTGCGAAGAGTGCCCATGTAACTACGGCCATACATCTTCTTTTCAGCCCAAACACCGAAAGTCTCAACAAGCGCCTTCTCTGTATCAGCAATCAGGTTGAAAGGGAGGTTGTTCTTCTCAATGAATTTTTGATGCGACTTGTCGCTATCCACACTGACTCCAAGCACTTCATAACCAGCATTCTTTAAGTCATCGTAATGGTCACGAAGGCTACATGCTTCAGCCGTACATCCTGCAGTGCTGTCCTTGGGATAGAAATACAGCACCAGTTTCTTACCTGCGAAATCACTCGCTTTCACTTCCTCTCCTTTTTCGTTCTTACCGAGGAGCGACGGTATTTTGTCACCTATATTCATAATAGCATAATTTAATGTCGCAAGTTACAACTTTTTAGTTATACATAACGCATGAGGAGGAAACAAATCTGCTAACAATCGAAAAGAGACAGAAAAAGGATGCCAATTGGCATCCTTTTTCTTATTAACCTTATAGAATTGATTTAGAAGTTGTACTGCAAACCAATGTTCAAGGCATTCAGCACATTCTGGCGTGCAGATACTTCAGAAGACTTGAAGATATCGTGGTGACCGAAGAATGTGTAGATGTTATGCTGATAGAAAATCGATATTGGTCTGCTCAACCTGATGCTGAAATTCATACCTGCATGCATACCCATATAAGCCTTGGTAGAAAGGTCCATGAAATCATGATGATAATACTTATTAGGATCAAGGTTGGTGTCATAGCTGTCGCTTTCGCCACAGTAGATGCCAAGAACTGGACCCAACATCAGATTCACGTTCAATTTTGACGATGGTTTACCGGATCTGAACAAATTGAGCAAATTCAACTGGTAATCAAGCGAAGTCATGCTGAGAGTGACGTTACGCTTCATATGCGCATAATACTTAACTGTCTTACCGTCAGATTTGCGTGTGAAATAGTACGGTGTTAAGGCGTCATAGTAAGCGTCGTTGAGAATCTCTTCATTCAAACGGATACCATTGATATTATCGAAATTATAACCTGCGTAAATCAAGCCATTAATCTTATGTTTGCCTTTGCCGGTATAATATCTCTGCTGGAAGAAGAAGTTGGTACCGCCACCAACACCGACAAACCAACCTTGGTTCTGACTGTAGCTCTCAGCTGACTCGCGAGCGAAGTCGTTGTTGAGGAACACTTTCAAACCAGCCTTGAGCGCGAAGAAATCATGACGATAACGCTTGTCGACAAATTTATCCCCAGATCTCGCGGGTTGCTTGTGAATATAATGCGTGAACAGTGGCTCAATCTCGAAATGGATGTTGTCAGAGAGGCGTACCCAAATCTGACCACCATAACGATAACCATAATACCAGCGACGCTCTTGTTCAATCCTCCAGTCGTTAATAAGAGGATGAATCATAGCCAACTGACCGATTTCAAGACCAGCGAGGAAATTCACGCCGACAGGGGCATTCCAGTTATAGTGACGGGTGAAACCAAGTGGATTGAGCAAGGCATCAAACGAAGCGGAGATTGAACCGAAAAGATGTCTTTGCTGATAACCTGGCATATCACCACGACCGCGTACCTCATATTGCTTCCACTTGTTGAACGAAGCATTGGCACCGATACGAATACCTGTAGCACTCGACATCCACCATCCAGCGTATGCAGAGAAAGCGGGGCCACGGCTGTCAGATGGAGTGATGTTGCTCCTACCCATATTGCCGAACTGAGAGATACCACCTTGATATTCAAGGAAGAGTGGTCTTCTTTCATTAACCGACTCAGCATCGTCGCGGAAATAACGCTGGAAATCCTCGAAATGCTTCTTGAACTGTCCTGCATTGAACTTGTAAGAGAGCCTGTTGTCGAAGTAGTAAATATACTTGAAGTTGGTCTTGAAAGCCACATCATACTTATGGAAATCTGGCTGTTTGAAATCCATGTCGGTGTGGTTAGACATCAACATCACCTGAGGCTCGACAGCCAAACTTGAGTGAGTACCTGCAAAAAGCTTGAACTGGAGACCGGCATGCGCGTTGTAGTCCCACTCATTTCTTGGCCAATGCTTATCACCATTGGCCGGAAGCCTCTGGTAAGAAACACCAATACCAAAGAATGGAGATACTTCAAATCTACGGTCTGGACGGTATCCGTAAAGATATGACGACAGGTTGAGCATATAGTCGATATCGCCTTCGAAATAACGGTAGCCATTTGACTTTCCCTTGAGGAAGGCTAAACCTATCTCACCACCAATACGGAATGAGCTGACCCAGTTGATTTGTTTACCCACATGCAAATGACCAAGAGTCATGGGAGTGAGTTTCCGAGAGGAGTTGGGCTGAGAGAACAATTGAACACCAGAACCACCTTCAATGAACCAGTTGTTCCAGAAGTTACCTTTCTCGAAAATGTCACCCTTAAAATAGTGACGACGTTCAAGCGCATAATCGAGTGCATTGAAACTATCGGCTGTTCTCACCATGTAACCAAGCGAGTCAACAACGATAGTGTCATTAACCCTAACATGCTCCTCTACAGCAGTGATACTGGCAACACTGTCGACATCCACTTCCTCGACATGATTGACAGCATTAGCCATCACAAACGTGCCTATACTCAATATTGCAACTAAGGATCTCTTTAACATAGTTTATTTATGATTTGAGCATTCAAAAGGAAATCTATTCCTTATGAAATTGTGTTTATATCAATCTTACTTGTTCTTTATCGCTTGTCTGTAATTTACGGAAACCATTTACTGATTCCTTCTGGAACGTCTAGACCTTCTTGAAGGTTCTTCTGCATCTTCTTCCTCTACGGCCTCGTTGTTCTTCCTCATCATGAGGGCATTGAACTTAGCACGGTACGCGTTAGCACGGTCCTTAACGTATGGATGAGCCTCACGTGTCTGATCGGGAATATTGGCATCGGTGAGATAGTACTTGTAATACTTCTGGTCGAGGTCAAAGCTGTGCTGCAGATAAGCGAGGAAATTAGGAACAGAATCCTCAACAATCTTCATTGCCTCATCCACACCAAGCTCATTCATCAACTGAAGAACTTCCTCCTCGGAGAATTCAGATTCGGAAACTGACCTCACACCCTTGATATACCACTTCTTGGCGCTGTTGTCAGGAAGTGCGTCAACCAACTGGTTCACGTACTCGTCACTAAGTCCCAACTCCGGCTGGAGTTCATGACAGAGCACTGCGTTGTTGATATCACTGGTGCCTCTCACATACTCCAGCGCTCTCATGGCCCTACGCTGCTCATCAGCAGTCTTGTTCTGCTTGAAGAAGAGTGTCTCGAGGTCTGTGAAGGCCTTGATTTCGTAGTTATCCTGAGTGTCTGGCAAGAGGTTGGCCAAGTGAGCTGCCTCAGCAAGTTTTCCTTGTCTGAAGTACATGATAGCCTGGTTGGCTACAATAGCCGGACGGTTGACGGTGTATTTGTAGTCATTTTCGACAGAGATTGGACGTACCACATTCAGTCCGACATTGAAATCCACAAACGGTGCAAGAATCGAAATGTCAGTGGAATCATGCTCGATGCAGTATACCGCCATTCTGTTGGCTACGTAAGCTGCGAATGGACTGTATTTGGATGTACTCCTGTCTTTCAACTCATTATAGCACCTGATAGTCAGCTTGTCAAGTTCTGCTGGATCCTTGATCTGATTGAAGAGGTGGTAGTAGTCACCATTTGAGAAGATATTCTCACCACCCTCACGATAAGAGCGGTCGTTGTAGTAAATCCAAAGGGCTTCCTCAGGTTCAAGAATCTTGTTCTGGCGTACTGTGTAAGTACATTTCATAATACGCTGGTTCTTGAGAATCTGCTCAATCACTGTAGGATAGATGGCCATATTACGGATAGCGCCTTCACTATTGGTAGTAGCATAACCACGCAACTGGTTGGCCTCCTCACGATAACCGCGATTGTCAAGAGAATCAGCTACGTCCCTCCATGTGTACACATGAGGAGTGGTGCTGCGAACACTTGCCGAGCTGACATAAGGACGAATCATGTTGAGTGCTGTTTGAGCACGGGATTCTGACAAGCGGACGTTGAAAGCGTCGCTACCTTCAGGTGATGCTGTACCCATGATGGTCACATTCATCAAGGAACGTCCATAAGAACGCAATTCCCTAATGAGGTAGTTCAGGTTTGAAGTGTTGATAGAGTCCTGTGTCAGGCGGTTAGTGCCGACGATGAACTTGAGTTCAAGGTCGCGCGGAACCTCACGGGTCATTGAGTGCGGGATTTCATAGAACTCTTCAGTGAGTGGCATCTCCTTTTTAGCAAAACCAGCGTCAAGCATCTTCCAAGGCTTTCTGGCATTGCAAGAACCCATATTGGTTTTGTTGTCATAATAGATATGAGTATAGTCAGCGAGGCATACTCGCGAAACCCACTTGTAGGTCTTATCCACATCTGGTTTGGGATAAGTGTATTGCCAGTTCAGCACGAGCTCATCGCCGTCAAGAACGGGGTTCTCATAATAATAAGGTGCGATGGGGTCGTTTCTGTCATAGTCATAGCTCTTGCGACGCTGCTGGGTGTGGTGATATTGACCTCCTTCATACACCAGCGGAGTAAGATACTGTACAGTGTCTTCTGTCTGACAGTCGATGACAGCAGGTTGGAATATCAGACGTGACTGCTTACGAGTATATTTCTCAGGCAATGCAACGCTCACGTTCCAATGGAGGTCTGAACCCTCATCCACTGGAGGCAACTCACGAATGCTGACATTGGTGTAATCACCTACTACCTCCACATTGCGAAGGATAATTCCGTCCTCTTCGGTGAACTCGATATTGTAAGACAGTTTCTGTCCGTCGATTGGAACGTACTTCACTGCACCCTCAAAGAACACGAGCAGGGCTCCGTCAACTGAAATGTCTGCCTCGAAGTGTCCTTCATAGTCAGCTTTCACTATATCATTAGCGTTGATGTTGACAGTGTTGCGCTCTTCCTTGCTTCTTGCGCGGTAGTTCTGTGCCACGACCTGTGCCTCTCTCGAGTTATCGAAAATATAGACATTCTGTGACAGTGGTACGCTTTCACGTTGTCCCGCGGTGTTCTTCAAGGTCTTGTAAACCTTACCGTTGATATGAATCACCTGTGCAGTGGCATCACTTGCATACCCAACCAGGAATAAAATCAATATGACTGAAAGTCTAAGTATATTCTTATAAGTCGTCATCTTGCTGTCATTTATTATCATTAAATATTATGCAAAAAACTTGTTCGCCCAACATTCAGATTATCTGAACATGTACATGAGGGAGATACCTATCTTTGTTGGAATGATGGTACTTCCTACTTGTGACCTATAGGCATCGGGATGGTTGTACATCTCAGCACCGTTTGCTCCGGGGTAGTACACTTTCTGATGGTACCAGACGAGTCCGAGTCCAGCGTGGCAATCAACAGCCACTCTTCTGGATAAGTTGAACACATAACCGAAAGTCATTCCGACACCGGCTGCGTCACCTTTGTGAATCTTGTCTTTCCATTCTGCCTTGTAGGAAGCAAGCAAACCGCCAATACCCACAAAATGGTGGTTCATGGGGCGTCCTCCGAACCAGTATCTGTATTCAGGCTGTATAGCCAGTCCTTTAGCATGCTTACCATATGGATGATATCCTCCGAGCACATTCAGTCCGATTGTACTGCGGTCGCCGATGACCATTTCCACTCCGAGATCAGGAATAGCAAGGGCATCGGATGCAAGGTTAGTATTCACTGCTATCATCTGTGCCTTAGCACAAACCGAGCCCACCATTAAAGCTAATATTAAATATAATTTTTTCATCTGAAATATCTTTTATGCTTTAGAGCTTGCTGTATCGTAATTAAGTGTATCTATTTGCAGACCATTATCTGTTGCGCTTTGCGGCGGCCTTGGCGGCTTCCTTCTCTGCGGTCTTGGCGGCCTTGGCGGCTTCCTTATTGGCCTTCAACTGGGCCTTGGCGCGCTCTTTCTCGGAGGCGTTAGCCGCTTTCTGAGCTTCCTTCTCTGCTTTCTTGGCCTCCTTCACGGCAGCCTTCTGAGCTTTCCTCTCCTCCTTGGTCAATTTCACGCTCTCACGTCCCTCGTCCCTTTGGATATAGTCCTTGTTGGCCTTGACTGCCTTCTGAGCTTCTTTCTCAGCTTTCCGCTGGGCTTTGGCGGCTTCCTTCTCAGCTTTCATCTGAGCCTTGGCTGCCTCTTTCTCAGCCTTGAGCTGTGCCTTCTGTGCCTCTGCCTCTTTCTTCTGCTGCTCTTTCAGCACCTTGGCCTCTTGCTTTGCAACCTGTAAGGAGTCATGGCGTATCTGGCGCTCACGCTCAGCTCTTTCACGTGCAAGCTGACGCTCGTTGACTCTTCTCCTGTAAGCATCGTCCACCACTTCTCTCTTTCTGTACCTGTCCTTGATGCCAGGGCCGAAGCGGTAGATGAAACTCATGCTGAGGTCATTGACCATTGGAATGACATGCCAGTCTTTCTCGGGTTCATAGATATATCTGTTGGCATTGGGGTCGCGATGGAACTTCTGTTCCTTAGTATACATGGCACCAAGGTTAAGTCCCAGTTCGAAATCAACATTGCTGCCATTGCGGTAGGCATAAAGGCGCTTGGCAAAACCGAGAGAGACACCTCCCATCCATCCCTTGCCTTTATATCCATTCTTGGAGAACTTAATCTGGTAGTCATCGTAACTGCCATAAAGACCTACATAGTATGCGAAATACTTAGGAGTGCGCCAATACTTACGGAGCTCTGCCCTAAGTTCTTTGATGTCATACACATTATAGGTGACTTTTGGATGACTTGTGCTGGGGTTATACCTTCCATACACACCAATAGTCCATTTACTCCAGTTCCGGTTGGCCAAATCAAACTCAAAACCGATGTTCGGGGTGAGTATCAACCAATCGAAAGCATTTGTCTTGATGGCAAAACGTTCACCAAAACTCAATGTGTCAAGTCTATTTGAATATAAACCCGTGCTTTGGGCTGACACACTAACAGGTTGTAACAAACCCATAACAAAGAGCAGTCCTGTAAACAGGCACTTTCTGAAAATCTTCCTTGTCATCTGTATTTCTTATTGTTAGAAACAATTAATAATATCGGTAAAAAAGGTGTTTCAAAATTGTATATACTTTGCAAAGGTAAACCAATTTTTCATACTACACAACTGTTTTGTCGTTTTTTTTGTTTTAAAGCGCCGTTTTTAATAGCATAATGACCTTTTTACCCATATTCATAGCGTTAAAAAAGGTTAAATCTTCAATAAACAAAAAAGACAGCCGACGAATTGATGTCGCCAGCTGTCTTTTTTAAAAGAGTCTTTCAAAAGGAATTATTTCACTGGACTGGTCATGCCCACTTCAATGCGGTTGCCACTCTTGAAGATTTTCTTTGCCACAGCCTGTATGTCGGCAGGTGTCACACTATTGACAAACTCGAGGTAGCCTGTGTGGAAATCAAGGTTGCGACGCACCTTATTCTGAATGATTGACGACCAGTAACCATTCTTCTTCAGGTTCTCGGTATAGGTGCGGTTGAGATATTCCTTCACTTTCTGCACGTCTTCCTCCTTAGGGCCATTGTTGATGATATCCTCAACGCCCTTATAGATGATTTCTGTCATGTAGGCGCGCTTCTCAGGGGCTGTAGGCAATGTGATGGTGAACATCGCCTCCTCTTCAGGATAAGGTCTTAGACCTCCGCTGACGCCCACACTGTAAGCACCGCCCTCGTCCTCACGTACGGTCTGGGTGTACATCATGTCCATCACCTGGTCGAGGAAATCAACAAGCACATCATTCTTCATGTTGTACTCCATTGGTGCGTGGTAGAGGAAGAGAACAGTGGCGTTTGGCGTTTCCTGCTCCTTCTCAAAGACGTTAGTGGCTTCGCCTTTGGCCATTTTCAAGCTGATGTCTTTGTATTTCTCCTTACCCTTGAGTACTGGTAAAGTGGCGATGTACTGGCAAAGAAGGGGTTTGAGAGCATCCATGTCGATATCGCCGATAAAGAAGAAATCGAAGTCGTCGGCATCAGCAAACCTCTCCTTATACATCTCGAGCAGCCGGTCGTAATTGATTTTATCCACATCCTCGCTCTTGAATCTCAAAGCGCGGGGATTATTATTATAGACCACCTTTATTATGGTATCCTGAAGGGCTGTGGTAGGATCAAGATCTTGGTTCTTGAGTTGATCTCTGACACGGGATATAGTGGATTTGAACACTTCGTCGTCTCTTCTCGGAGCTGTGAAACGCAGGTAGGTGAGTTGCATCATGGTCTCAAGGTCTTTCTTCACGCAACCGCCGCTGACAGACTCAGTGTTCTGCCCCACGCTGGGACTGGCACTGGCCTGCTTACCGGCGAGTTTCTTGTTGAGGTCGATATCACTGAAGTTGCCAGCACCTCCAAGTGTAACCATGGAGATATTGTCGGAGTTGAAATGTTCCTCATCTGCGTAGAGAGAGTTACCTCCCCAACTTACTGCAGTCATGGAAATCTGGTTGGGCGTGAAGTCTGTCTGTTTCACCCACACCTTGATGCCATTGGAGAGAGTGAGAACCTTGGTTCCGAATTCACCATCCTCCTCTTTCTTAATCTTGCCGGGCTTGGGCAGGTTGGAAACAAGCGGTTCGTCGCTCACTTCCTCCTTATAGGCCTCAATATCCTCTGCTTCCACCTCCTTGAGGATGGAGAGTATCTCTTCCTTGGTGGGAAGGATGATGTCCTCCTTATCGGGTGCGAAGACTGCAATCACGAGGTTGGAATCGGACACCATTTCGCCCAACAACTGGTTGATGATGTTCACCTGCACATTGTCGGCGATGAGTTTCATGTTCTGGTGTTCCCACTCGATGCCTGTCACAGGCTCGCCGTCAGTGAAGTTGCTGACCAGTTCACCGACATAGCGTGTGTTGGTGATTTTGTCACGTTGCTCGTAGGCATTGTCAAGACGTGACTTATACTCTTCCTTGTATCTCTCATACTCTGTCACGGTGAAACCATGTCGAGTGGCGCGAAGGATTTCACGGTAGAGTGCTGCGACAGCATCCTTGTGCCCGTTCTCCTTACAAACCACAACTCCCGTGAAGGCGTCCATAGTCTTGGCCACGAGGAACTCACCGTCGCCAACTTGCGCACCGAGGAATGGTGGGTTCTCTTTCTGTAGGATTTCAGAAATACGGTCACTATACATACCGGCTATGGCATTGTTCATATAATTATATGCCACGTAAGCCATAGAGTTTTTCATTTCCTCTGGGAAGCAATCATGTTTCCACATCAACATAATCTGGGTCATATCCTGCTCCTTGTCCTTAGCTACAGAGAAGATAGGCTCAGCGTTTTTTGGAACTGGATAGTACTCACGAACAGCAGGGTTCTCGGGCATCTGGATGTCGGCGAAAGTCGTCTTGATTTTCTCTTCCATCTGGTCCACATCCACATCACCCACCACTACGATGGCCTGAAGGTCGGGACGATACCATTTTCTGTAATAAGCGCGAAGCACATCTGGCTTGAAGTTCATTACTACGTCCATGGTGCCTATAGGCATGCGGTGGGCATACTTGCTTCCCTCGAAAATAGTGGGGAACGAAGACTCATACATACGCATCCTGGCGCTGCGTCGAGCAC
>JAEEGI010003586.1_pt1 | contig 36901 bp, 36 predicted proteins | sample 8958751 | NCBI WGS metagenome assembly JAEEGI01 (sample SAMN16246545, study PRJNA631951) | gut metagenome | biome: gut microbiome; feature: rumen; material: KS-attached | host: Bos | place: Iran: Karaj | collected 2018-10 | reverse complement strand
GACCCTTGACGGCAAACGAGATCAATGAATAACCGCCCGCTTCGGACTCGGAAGACTCCATGACCTCCACTTTGTATCCCAGAGACTCCGCGTAGTAATTGTACATGCGGAAGAGGTCACCGGCAAAGATGTTGCCTTCATCGCCGCCTGCCGCACCTCTGATCTCCACCAGTGCATCATAGCTGTCCTCGGGATCCCTTGGAAGCAGCAGTTCCTCGATGTGTTTGTTCAGCTTATCCAGTTCTTCCCTGGCCTCATTGACCTCAAGAGTCGCCATCTCGCGGATCTCCGGATCGGGATCCTTCAGCATCTCCTGGCCATCTTCGATGATGCCTGTGTATTTCTTGTAGTTTTGGAAAGCTTCATAGGCGGCTCTGAGCTGAGCCTGTTCCTTGGAAAGCTTGGTGTATTTCTTTACATCCGAAACGTTCTCTTCCTTCATGAGCTCATCATTGATCTGAAGATAACGCTTCTCTATCTCCTGTAATTTGATTATCTTTGCATCCATATCAATTATCCTAATTTCACTTTCGGTTTATCAGGCACCTCGTGGCAATGGCGGCATCTGGCTTCATAGGACTCGGAAGCGCCGACCAGGATGATCGGGTCGTTGTAGGAAGCCGGATGACCGTTTATGATGCGCTGTGTCCTGGTCGCCGGAGCGCCGCACTTGTTGCATACGGCAGCCAGCTTGGTGACGAACTCCGCTTCCGTGATCAACAAAGGCATCGGACCAAAAGGTTCGCCCTTGAAATTGGTATCCAGACCCGCCGCCATGACTCTGATGCCTCTGTCAGCCAGCTCGTTGCAGACATCGCAGATATTGTCATCGAAGAACTGCGCTTCATCGATCGCAACGACCTGGGTCGTGGGCTTGATCATCTCGAGTATTTCGACGGCATCGGAAATGACATGCGATTCCACTGAAGAACCCGCATGTGATACGACTCTGGTCTGTGAGTAGCGGTTGTCGATCAAAGGCTTGAAGACCATGATCTCCTTCTTCGCAAATTCCAGAACTTTGATACGGCGTATGAGCTCTTCCGTCTTCCCCGCAAACATACAGCCGCTGATCGTTTCGATCCAGCCATCTCTATAACTCTGATACATAATTCATTCACCTCATCAATATTCATTATAAACGAAAAAAATAGAGGATTCAGTCCTCTATTGGTTGTTTGAAGTTAAACCGTACTTCTTATTGAATTTTTCAATTCTACCTGCAGAAGCAGCGAATCTCTGTCTGCCCGTATAGAACGGATGACAGTTGGAACAAGTATCGACCTTGATGCCCTCTTTCTTGGTAGAACCGGTCTCAAACGTCGTACCGCAGCCTGCGCAAGTAACAGTAACTCTGTAATAATTTGGATGAATACCTTTTTTCATCGTTTAAATCTCCCTTCCGCCTTGAGTATCATGTCAACCCAAAGTAAGTTTTCATGCTTATATAGTGTAACAAATCAGATCGCAAAAGTAAACAGGAAAATCGAAAAAGTCCCTATTCGATATCCGCTCCGATCGCCTTGAGCTTATTGACGATGGAATCATAGCCTCTGTAGATGTGGTAGGCGTTGTGGATGATCGTCTCACCCTGTGCCATCAGACCGGCAATGACCAGCGATGCGCCACATCTGAGGTCGGTCGCAAAGATATCAGCACCATGCAACGGTGTCGGACCATGGACCATCGACTCCCCGGTCTTGTACTCGATATCGGCACCCATCTGGTTGAGCTCCTTGCAGTGTTTGAAACGCTCGGCATAGATGGTCTCCTCGATGTGGGAATCCCCTTCCGCCTTTGTCAGAAGAGCTGTCAGAGGCTGCTGCAGGTCTGTGGCAAAACCCGGGAATGGCTGCGTAATGATGTCGACGCCCTTAAGACCTTCTGATCTTAAGACTCTGACATAGTCCCTGCCCTGTTCCAGTCTGACGCCCATTTCCTCCAGTTTGGAAGTGAGAGCTTCGATATGCTGAGGGATGACATTGGACACAGTGACATCCTCTCCGCAGGCCGCCGCCGCGATGATATACGTGCCGGCTTCGATGCGGTCCGGGATGATATCGTGGATACAGCCCTTGAGCCTGTTGACGCCGTTGATGGTGATCTCGGAAGTGCCCGCACCTCTGATCTGGGCACCCATCTTGTTCAGCATGGATGACAGGTCGATGATCTCCGGCTCCTTGGCCGCATTTTCGATCGTCGTCCTGCCTCTGGCGAAGCACGCCGCCAACATGATGTTGATCGTCGCACCGACAGAAGCGAAGTCCAGATAGATGTCATCACCTAAGAGCTCATCGGCCGTGATCTCGATGATGTTGCCTTCCTGTTTGATCCTGGCGCCAAGGGCTTCAAAGCCCTTGAGATGCAGATCGATCGGTCTGGGACCGAGGTTGCAGCCACCCGGCGAATACATGCGCACGTGTTTGAAACGACCCAGCAGAGCACCCATGAAGTAGTAGGATGCGCGCAGTTTCATGACGTCGTCATCCAGCAGATCGATGTTGCTGATATTGGTCGGGTCGATCGTCAGCTCGTCGTCATCGGCTGTGACCTTGACGTTCAGAAACTCCAGAAGCTTGATCAGGATCTGCACGTCTTTGATGTTGGGCACATCATATAGTTTTACGATTTCCGAAGCCAGTACGACGGAAGGAAGGATGGCGACCACCGAGTTCTTGCAAGAAGATACTCTGACTTCCCCGTTCAGTTTACGGCCTCCTCTTATTCTGATAATGTCTTCCATAGTTTTTCCCCGCTAATAAAGCAGGTCAAGAGACCTGCCTGTTTAACTGATCCTCTTGACCCACTCTTCGTCTTCGCCTAAGCAGAAGTAAACGTTATCTGCCAGTTTAGCCCAGGTGTACTGATCACCGAGATCCTTGTCATTCACGACTTCCAGGACTCTGTACTTCTCACCTGTCTCGACCTGTGAGTAACCATTGTATGTCGTCAGTTCCGCATCGCTCGTCGGCTCGACTCTGAAACGCATACCGCCGTCAGTGATCTCGTATACGATATTGCCTTCGCCGATGGAACCGTCATTCTTCTGCATCTCTTCAATCTGCTTGTTCAGGGCCTCGATCGTCGCACCCTGTTCAGCGATCTGTTTCTTGTAGTTGTCTTCGTTTGCCTGCACCTGCAGATAAGCCGTATTGGCTTTGACATAGGCCTCGTGCTGCTTCAAAGCATAGAACACGGAACCCGCCAGCGCTGCCAGCAGCAGGAAGATGATGATCAGACATACGATGACAGGACCATTGCCCTTTCTCTTTCTCTTGGGCTGATAGTCCTCATAATCTTCATCATACTCATCTGTCTCATCCGTCACATCGTCATAGAGCTCGTCATCTGACATCTTGAAGATAGACATGTCGATACTGCTGTCACTGTTCGTCTTGTCTTCGATGAAATCAGGGATGTCCAGTTCTTCTTTCTTTTCATACGGATTTTTATTGCTCATAATCTGTTAACCTCACCTTTTTTATCTATCTACAGATCTTCTTCAAATAAGACCCTGTAACCTTCATATTCACCATCCAGCAACGCGCTCTGATTGGCGACCTCGAAGATCGAAGTGATGATCTTGCCATCCGTATTGACATACGGCTTGAAGACATCGACGATCATCTTCTTCTCATCGGCATTCAGCATGTAGTCATGCTTCAGAGCGATCTCGACATACTGTCTGAGATTCTCGACGTTCCTGAACACGCTTCTGTGCAGAACGATGATGTTCTTACCCAGCGGATATTCGGTAGCGATCGTCTCCTTGAGATCATAGACATTGCGGATGAACGCATTGGACAGATACGGATAAGACTTGTGGATCTTGTCGTAGACCTGACGGTAAGCTTCCTCGGCCGCCCGCTTCTTCTGCTCCTCCGCACTCATCTTGTTCTTGAGATCATCGATCAGCGAAGAGACATACTTGCTTTCAGACTTCGGTCTTTCCGCCTTCTGCTGCTGTGCCAATGCCTCTTGTGAATCGATGAAACTCTCGATCTTGTTGTAATATACATCAGACATCGGCTGTATCTCTTTGACCAGCTTGATGATGTCGTTCTTATCGATCTGTTCCGGGAAGATGAGATCAGGATTCGGTTCCCTCTCTTCCTCTTCTTCCGTTTCAATGACCGGGATATCCTCATCGATCAGCGGATTCTCGATATACTGGGAGAGGGCTTCCCTGGTCTTCTCATCGAGGATGATGACCGGTTTTTCTACAGGCTTGACCTCTTCCTTTTTCTCTTCTTCTTTTTCTTCTTCCGTGTCGATCTGATCGATCTCTTCCTCAGCAGCGACCAGCTCCGAGAAGATCATATCCAGCTGCGAACTGGCTCCGGTAGGCACTTCATTCAGGGCATCCGGCTTCTTGTTGACGTTCTTGGCGATCATCTGCAGCATCATGGATTCTTCATCGTTCAGTTCGTAGGATGCTTCATTCTCGTCTTCAGAAACAGGTTCCGCAACGGCTTCTTCCTGCTTCCTTTCTTCCGGTTCTGTCTCTTCCCGAATCTCTTCAGGCTGGAGAGTTTCTTCTATAGCAGGAACAGCTTCTTCCTCGGCAGGAAGTTCTTCATCTGTTGCCTGTTCCTCATCGTTTTCAAATGCTTTGATACCCAGGTCATCGGAAAGGTTGTAGAAAGCCAGGAGCTCCTCCAGTTCATCTTTCTTGCCGGAAGCTTCATCTGTATCGAGGTCCACATCAAACATCCTGTCAAATTCACTTGACAGGTCTTCTTCCTTGTTCGCTTTCATGAACTTGTCAAAAGCTTCCTTGCCGGCATCCATCAAAGTATTGACGTTTTCATTCTCCCGGTCTAAAGAAGCATTCATCTCCTCGTTCAGCTGCGCTTTGAGACCTTCCAGATCGATGTTCTTCAGTTCCATCAGCGAGGCATCCAGTTCATCATCCAGATGTTTACCCAGATAATCAAGTGCCTTATTGACGAAACCAAGCAAGATCACGTTTTTAGCTTCCACTTTTCCTCCTGGTCAAGACGAGTATTCCATCGCCGATATCATCAAATTTTATTATATCAAATCGCTTATCATTCTGCACCAATTCACGGAATTTAATGATCTTTTTGACGAGGTTCCTGAGATTCCTGGAAGAGATCTTTTCCACCTCATAGATGAGTCCATGGAAGACCATGTTGTCGAAGATCATGGCGCCATCTTCATTCAGGTTATCCAGGAACTTTTCCATGTACTTTCCGTACTGCGCCTTGGCGGCATCGACGAAGATCAGATCATATTTGCGGTCTGTTTCAAATTCCTCGATCGGCATGAAGTATACAGAGATCTGATCTTCCAGACCGGAATTTCTGATATTGGCGACCGCCTGTTCATACATCTCTTTATTCTTTTCGATCGTGTCGATGTGGATGTCCTTAGAAAGGCCTGCCATCTCCATGGACGAGTAGCCTACCGCCGTACCCAGTTCCAGGATCTGTCGGCAGCCATGTTCCTCTATGTAATTTAAAAGAAAGGCAAGCCCTTCATCTTTGATGATGGGCACGCCTTTCTCTAACGCTTCTTTTTTTATCTCATCGATCATTGCATCATCTGTCTGACGTATGAAATGAAGCCTTCACATTTCTCCTTGGCCGCTTCCATACTCGTATCCTTCACGGAAAGATAGCACTTGCACTTAGGCTCAGTACCTGAAGGCCTGATCGCGATGAAAGAACCATCTTCCAGATAATATTTTAATACATCGGATACGTCATGTTCAGCAAATTCGTATTCTTTGCCATCTTCATATCTCTTCTGGAGCTTGAAGTCTTCGATCTTCAGCGTCTTGTAACCAGGGACCTCCAATGGATTGTTCCTGATATTGGACATGATCTGCTGCAGCTTGACAGCGCCGTCAGCACCCGGAAGCATGATGGAGAACTGTGTATCGTAGTAGTAGCCTACCTTGTCATAAGCCTCATTCATGACATCCATCAGGGTCTTGCCCTTTGACAGATAGTATGCGCATGCCTCAGCCAGAAGCAGGCAGGCCTGCGTGGCATCCTTGTCTCTGACGAACGGTTTGATCAGGGAACCATAGGACTCCTCATAGCCGAAGACATAGTTCTTTTCATGATTCTGTTCGTACTGTCTGACCTTGTTGCCGATGTACTTGAAACCGGTCAAAGTCCTCTCGTTGTCACAGCCATGGTATCTGGCGATCGCTTCGCCGATATCGGAAGTGACGACCGTGTTGAACATGCAAGGATTCTCGACCTTGATGCCCAGATCCTCATAAGTGGACAGGATGTATTCCAGAAGGAGCGCGCCGGTCTGGTTGCCGTTGAGGACGATGTATTCGCCGTTGTGCTTGATGCCGACACCCATCCTGTCTCCATCAGGGTCCGTCACCAGAAGCAGCTTCGCATCGATCTCTTTCGCCAGCTTCAGGACTTCCTCATAAGCACCCGGCTCCTCAGGGTTCGGTGTCTTGGTCGCGCCGAATGCCGGATCGAATACCGACTGGCTTGCGACAGACTCGACATCATAGCCGGCCATCTTCAATGTTTCGGTGACAGGATAATAGGATGTGCCATGCTCCGGAGAGAAAGCGATCTTGAAGTTCTTGTCCAGGCCTTTTCTCAACTGGATGGACAAGACATCTGCGTAGTAGGCATCATCGACTTCTTTATTGACGACATGGATCAGGCTCTCATCGTAATCCTCAGCCGGAACGATATCCAGCAGATCGCCGAGCTGTGCGATCTCATCGATGACCTTGGCTGCGATCTCAGGGATCAGCTGGCAGCCTGTCTCATCGTAGAGCTTGTAGCCATTGTATTCTTTCGGGTTGTGGGAAGCGGTGATCATGATACCGCCATCGCATTTGTAGAATCTGACCATGTAGGACAGCTCCGGTGTCGGCCTCAGAGAATCGACGATATAAGTCTCGATGCCATTGCCTGCCAGAAGTTTTGCACAGTCGAATGCGAATTCCTTTGAATTGTAACGGGTGTCATAAGCGATCGCAACGCTCTTGAGGCCATTGTGATTCAGGTAGTTGGCAAAACCCTGTGTCGCCTTTCTGATCGTGAAGATATTCAGTCTGTTGGTGCCCAGTCCCATCAGACCGCGCATGCCCGCTGTACCGAAAGCGACATCAGTAAAGAATGAGTCTTTGATCTGCTGTTCCGTCATGGCGGCAAGTTCCGCCTTCTGTTCAGCACTGAGATTCGGATGATTCAACCATTTTTCGTAATTTTCTCTATAATCCATTTCTAGTCTCCTTAATGAAAAATAAGGGAAGAACTGAATTTCTTCCCTTTTTTCTTTTTACTCAATTACTTTCTGTTCTCTTAAGATTTCTTCGATAGCTGCTACTGCTGCATCTTCATCTTCACCTTCACAAGTAATTGTGATCTCAGACTGAGTAGGGATGCCTAATGACATAACACCCATGATCGATTTCATATTTACAGATCTCTCCTTAAATGAAACCTTGACATCACATTTGAACTTACTTGCAGCGTTTACAGCGACCGTAGCAGGACGAGCATGCAAACCGACAGGGTCAACAACTAATACCTTGATTTCTTTCATGACCTTCCCTCCATTTCTTCTAAAGGAAATATTCCCTTATGAAATAATTATATAAATGTAAGCGCTTTAATTCAAGATAAACGAATATGATTTTTTGAAAAAGTCTACTTGTGATAAGTCTCATGATTCAGGATCTTGAAACTGCGGTAGATCTGTTCCAGGATGATCAGTCTGGTCATCTGATGCAGGAAAGTCAGATCGGAAAGCTTGATCCTCTCATCCGCCCTTTCGATCAGTTTTTCACCCAGACCCAGAGAACCGCCGATCACAAAGCAGATCCTGGCATGTGTGGCCAAAGATCTGTCGATCTTGTCCGCAAGTCCTAAAGAGTCGATCTGCTTTCCATGCAGATCCAGCAGGATGACATACTCATCATCCCTGATCTTTTGCAAGACTCTTTCCGCTTCCTTGTTCAGGACGCTCTTTTCATCCGGACCGACTGCCTCGTCTTTGACTTCCACGATCTCCAGTTTGTGATAATGGCTGATCCTTCCGGCATAGTCTTCTATCAGCGCATTCAGATGCCTGTCTTTGACTTTGCCGACACAGATGATCCTAATCATCGTTCAGAACGGCGCTCAATACTTCGCCGTTGCGGATGAACTCAAATGTCGCTGTATCCAGTGGCGAATAGACGCTTCTGAGATAGGAATTGAGATCCGAGATCTCCTCCCCGTCTATCTTCGTGATCACATCGCCATTCCGTATCCCGGCGCCATAAGCCATCCCGTTCTCCTTGGTCCTGCTGACATAGAGGCCATTCAGCGTCTCCAGAGACAGGTTCAGATTGCTCTTCTCGTAATTGTACATGTCTTTGAGATACGTCCCCTTGACGCCAAAGAACCTGCGCTGAACGAGCGAATCGCTGATCAGCTGATCGGCGATGATCTTCGCCTCATTGATCGTCAAAGAGAAGACCAGAGAGCCATTGTAGGACATCGTGTTGATGCCGACGACCTCACCGTTCATATTGATCAGAGGTGAGCCCGAATAGCCTGCCAGCAGGTTCGTATCGAGCTGTATCATGTTCAGGAAATAGTTGTATCTCTCTTCTTCCACCACGATGGAGTTTTCGATCTGGATCGGCGCAGCCGAGATCATGGCCAGTTCCACGCTTCCCTCATAGTCCAAAGACAGCGGTGTGCCGATGCAGATGACGAATTCGCCCTTCTTCAACATCGCCGCATCGCCCGTTCTGACCGCTTCGATCAGATATGGCGTGCGGATCCTGATGACTGCCAGATCGGTGAAGATGTCATGTCCGATCAGTTCACCATTGACTGTATAGGAATTGCCAAACGTGACATTGATGTTGTTGACATTGGATACGCCATGATAGGCGCTCAGGATGTAGACCGCATCCCCGTCCTGCCGGTAGACGAAACCGGAAAGGACGTTGCCATCGGCACTGATCGTGACGACCTTGGACCTGGTCTCATCGACGATCTGCGTGAAATCCGTGGAAAAACCATTCACCTCGTACTGGTTGATGATGCTGGTATCCTCCCTGGATTGAAGCCTCGAGACCTGTGAAGAAAGGATGACACACCAGGCTGCCAGAATGATGATCAGGATATACAGAAGACGGTTGTTTTTCATGTTACCCCCCTTCCATCAGTTCGCCAGCGAACACGGCAGGAAATTGCAGGCGTTGACTCTCATGCCGTTGACCTCGAAAGTCAGGTGGAGATGGACGCCTTCCGAAGAACCGGTATTGCCCATCTGACCTATGATCTGGCCTCTGGTGACATTCTGTCCTTCTTCGACATAAGCCGGTTGGTTAAAATGCATATACATCGTACGGATGCCGTTGTTGTGATTGATGATGACGAAGTAGCCCATATCCCAGCGGTAGCCGACTGTATCGACGGTCCCTGAGTCGACCGCATAGACCTGCGCGTATTTCTCATAGAGATTGACGATATCTGTTCCGGTATGGCCAAAGTAGCAGCCCCAGTGGCAGGTGATCGACGGGTTGTCGACCGGCCAGATATAGTTGCCCGTACCGACCAGGAAGACCTGCTTGGTACCTACGGCAATGACGCCCTGCTTCGGCTGCTTGATGATGTTTTCCGAAAGCATTTCGCCGCTTGCCAGGACGCCGTTGATCCACTTCTCCTCGTAAAGGACGTTCTTGATACCGGATTCCTCCTGTACCCTGACTTCGTAGACACCGACTTCCAGGTTCTCATCTTCGATATATTCCGGTACTTCCGGCACGATATACTGCTGGGAGAGCCTCTCTTTGGTCACTTCGATCGTGATCGGAGATGTGTAGTAGGTGACGTTGAGCTGCATGCCCGGCGGCAGGATCTGATTCTCGGAACTCAGCACATCCGGGTTCAACATGACGATCTGCTTTGGCGACATATCGCCGAAGTAATATCCGACACCCTGCAGCGTATCGCCTTCTCTGACGGTATAGTATTCCCTGTCCTTGTTCCTTCCGTAGCACAGGAACCTGTAGATATCCTCAGAATTGGAAAAGATGGAGGACGGTGATACGACAGCTTCCTTGGTCGTGATCTGTTCATCCATGACGACATTGGTCTCAACAGAACCCAGTTCGCTTGGTGACTCGATCACTTCGCCTCTGATCAGCCTGTTGATCGTCTCCTGTGAGACGAAGTTGGTGTAGAACTTCTGCAAAGCATCGGCGAAATCGTCATAGGAACGCACATAAATGATCTCGTATATGCCCTCGGCAGTCGAAAACTCAACAGCCGTGGTCCTGACGCCGAGAAGATCGTTTTCGACCAGATAATCCATGATCTGATCATCGACATTCTCGAAATTGGCATAGGAAGACTCCTCAACGATGTACACATCTTCGCCCAGACCGAGCTGCGTCCCCGGGAACTCCTTCTCGTAATCCTTGTATTTCATTTCGATCAGCCAGTCCAGATAATACTGGTCAGTGACGACACCGATCAGCTTTCCGCGGCAGTAGATCTTATTGTATTTCTTCTCTGTCCTGTCATAAGAAAGGATCTCCTGCTTGACAAGAGACTTTTCATTCTCCACATTTGCCTGAATGATCTTTCTCTCGTTTCTGACCATCGGAAGACCATAGACGATGGCCCCCGTCAGGATCAGCGAAAAAAGGATCGCTAAAAACTTCTTCAATTAAAAATTCTCCTCAGCGGCATTCCTGATGCCGTAGAAAGCATTGATCTCCTTTTCAAATGCCAAAGTGATCTTGCCGGTCGGACCGTTCCTGTGCTTCGAAAGCAACAGTTCGACATCTTCCCTCTGATCCTCTGCCCCCTCATCGCGATTGTAGTAGGCATCGCGGTACAAGAAGAGGACCAGGTCAGCATCCTGCTCCAAAGCACCGGATTCTCTCAGGTCTGAAAGCATCGGACGCTTATCCTGTCTGGCTTCGACAGAACGCGAAAGCTGTGACAGGGCGATGACAGGCACGTTCAGCTCACGGGCCATGGCCTTGAGCCTTCTGGAGATCTCCGACACTTCCTGCTGACGGGAATCGGATTTTCCCGTCGCCTGTATGAGCTGTATATAGTCGACGACGATCATGTAGAGACCCTCATCCTGAGCCAGTTTGCGGGCTTTGGCGTACATTTCCGAGACCTTGATGCCCGGTGTATCGTCGATGTAGAAATTCTGTTTCCTGAGCTGCTGAGAAGCCTCATTGAGCCTTGACCACTCCTCATCGTTGAGGTTCCCGGTCCTGAGCTTCTGGATCTCGACCTTGGACTTGGCAGCCAGGATCCTGATGCCGACCTGTTCAGCCGGCATCTCCAGAGAGAAGATCGCAACAGCGCCAGGTGTGACCGAAGCGGAATTGACCGCGATATTCAAAGCCAGCGCCGTCTTTCCCATGGAAGGACGCGCAGCCACGATGATCAGATCGCCTTTCTGGAATCCGGCCGTCTTCCTGTCCAGATCGGAAAAGAGAGTCCTGACACCGGTGATATCCGTACCGGCTTCCTGAATGGCCTCGATGTGTTTCAAGGCGCCCTCAAAGACTTCCTCGCCACTCTTGAAATCCGCGCTGGTCTTGGACCTGGTCACTTCCGTGACCTTCCTTTCGACGTTCTCCAGCATCTCATCGACGCTTACAGAAGCGTCATAGGCATCATTGGAGATCTCTTCACCGACCTTGATGACCTTTCTGGCCAAAGACTTGTTGCGGATGATCGCAATGTAATCTGCCGTATTGTTGGCAGAGATCGTCGCATTCGCCAGCTGCATCAGATATTCCAGTCCGCCGATCTTGTCATAGACGGCGAAATCTTTCAGCTTCGTCGAAAGGGAGACGGTATCCACCTTCTCCTTGTTTTCATACATGACGGACATGATGTTGTAGATGGAACGATGCTTCTCGAGATAGAAATCGTCCGCAGTCACACCGGCATCGATGCATTGACGCATCGCATCCGGATACAACATGATATTGCCCAAGAGAGACTCTTCAGCCTCTATCGAATACGGCATTGAACGATTGCTCATATCATTCCTCTTCCAGCTTCACCTTGATCGTACCGATGACATCCTTGTAGAGCTCGATCTTCACTTCGCTCGTACCCAGTTCTTTCAAAGGCTCAGAGTCCTTGATCTTCCTCTTGTCGATGCTGATGCCCTGTTTCTTCAGTTCTTCCTCGATCTGCTTGGTCGAGATGGAACCGGAGACCTTGCCATCTTTGGCCTTGACTTTGAAAGTCAGGGTCTTATCCTTCAGGACCTCGGCAAGCTTTTTTGCCTCTTCTCTTTTCTGAGCGTCGATCTTGGCAGCCTCATCCTTCTGCTTTTCCAGGATCTTCTTGGAAGACTCGGACTCCATGACAGCCAGACCTCTGGCGATCAGGAAATTGCGGCCGTAACCGTCCGCCACATTTTTTATCTCACCTTTTTTGCCAAGCTTTGGCACATCAGTCAGCAGTATTACTCTCATGATTCTCTCCTTCAAAATATTCATCCAGGATAGCAGTCAGTTCCGCCTGCAGTTTCGGAACGGAACCATCCGCCACCTGCAATCCGGCCGCTGTCATATGACCGCCGCCGTGCATCTTCTCCAGAATGACCTGCACATTGACCCTTCCCCTTGAACGGGCCGAGATGATGGCCTCCCCCTTCTCCGAATAACAGATGACGAAGGCCGCCTGGATGTCCTTGGCCTTGACCAGGACGTCACAAGCCTGGGAAGCGATCGAACGCGGATAGGAACCTTCGTTCAGGGAAGCGATGATGACATCATCGCGGTAAAGTTTTCCGGCATTGATGATCTGGCTTCTTTCCAGAACGTTTTCATAAGGCTCCTGCGAGAGGGCGTCGCAGACCAGTGGATCAGCACCCGCCCTTCTGAGCTGTTTGACGACATCAAAAGTCCTGGAACCTGTCCTGACACGGAAATGGTCAGTATCGATCATGATGCCCAGATACAGGATGTTGGCCTCTTCCGCCGTGATCTCGATGTTCTTGGAGAAGTACGGGACCAGCTCATAGACCAGCTCGGTCGCGGAAGAAGCGGCAGCTTCGATATACAGCATCATCGCAACGACATCCAGATCCGCTCTGCGGCGGTGATGATCGAGTATGATGATGCGCTTTGCCTGTTTCAGGATATTGGCGCCATTGGAGTTGGCAGCCGAGTGGTGGTCGACCATGACGACCAGTGTATCGTCGTTGAGCAGATCAAGACCGCTGCTCTCGGAAATGAAGTGGTGCTTGTTCTCCAGGACGCTGCGATACTTGTTGACGACATCTGAGATCATCGTATCCATGCCACCGGACAGGCTCACGATGTAAGGCGTCTTGTTCATGGAAAGGACGATGTTTGACATGCATAATGCCGAAGCGACGCAGTCCGCATCCATATCCTTGTGTCCCAGGATGATGACATTGGAAGATTTGGCGATGAGGTCCTTGATCGAATTGGCCGTCACACGCACCTTGGTCTTGGACTGCTTCTCCCTGGCTTCAGTCGTTCCGCCAAAGAACGTCGCATCTCCGCCTGCCCTTCTGACCGCCACCTGGTCGCCGCCTCTGGTCTGAGCCAGTTCCAGCAGTTCCTCGGCGATCGCATCGAGTTCCTCGTAATCATCGCTGCCTCCGGCAAAAGCCATCGACAGTGTGACATCCGTATCGCCTTCCTTGGCGACCTTGCGCACCTTGTTCAGGATCGAGAAACGGTCGTTCCTGATCTTTTCAAAAGTCAGATTGTTCATGATCAGCAGCATCCGCGAATTCTTGAGCGTCTTGTAGACGACACCGAAATTGCGGAAATAATCGATGACCGGCACCTTGATGTTGGTGTTGACATAAGCCAGTTCATCCTCTGACATGTTGACCTCGTCGTAGTTGTCATAGCTCAGGATGCCCAATACCGGTTCATCGTCGTCCAGTTTCTGATCGAGATCGTATTCGCGGGTGATGTTCTTGAAAGTCAGAACAAAAGCGTTGTTGATCTTGCGGACGGAGTATTTCTCATCGTTGATGATGATGATCTTGTTGTTGGCTTCGTTTTTCAAGGTGTCCTGCAGTTCCGGAAGCCAGTTGAGGATCTTCTCGCCCATGTGATTCATGTTGCGCTTCAGGAAGAAGTCGGACATGAAGTTGATCTCATAGTTCTCATCGTAGACCAGGATTCCCATGTCGCCATGGCTCAAGACGCCCTTGTATGAGAGTTCCAGCTGATTCTCGATCTGCTTGTTGGTCTCGTTCTTGATCATGTCCTGCGAGAAGAAGACCAAGGCCAGCAGAAGGACGAAAACGAAAGTGATGATCGCCGGCAGGATGATGTTCACCGAAAAGAAGAGACCTAAAACCACCAGTACCAGAACGACACTGATGATGGTCACAAAAGTCAAAGCTGTGATGAACGTCTTTCTTGTCATTGTTTGATCTGAACTCTGTCTTCCAGGAAATTACGCAGCGGACCGCTTCCGTAGAGGAAGCCCAATATGATAAGCACCAGGAAAAGACCCGGTATGAAGAAACACATCAGGACGAATATCGCTCCGATATTGCGTCGCAGCACGATGACGCCGTAAAGCACCACGAAGAGATATCCGTAGTACATCAGGATCAGCACGCCCATGATCATGACGATCAGAGCGATATAGTATAAAGTCTCATTCTTGATGTTTCCCGTGAAGAAAGAGACGCTTGCCATCATCAACGCGGCATACGCCAGAGGCGGAGACGGTTTGAGATCGAAGATATTGGTCGTGCCCAGGTCCTTGATCTTGAACCTTTTCAGGATGAAGACCGCCAGCAGGTGGATCAGGACACCTTCCATCGCCCCCAGAATGACCGTGGAGACCACGTAGATGACACCGATGATCTTCGCCAGATCAAGACCGGCCATCGAAAAGATCTGCGTGTAATCCACACCGGCGAAAGAACCGGCCTGGGTCAATGCCGCCCTGTACTCTTCCAGCATCTGTGCGATCGGGAAACCCAAAAGCGGATAGATGACGAAAGTCGCCACGAGTTCGCCAAAGACATAAGTGATGATCGCGATCATCAATAGTCTCCTCTTGTCCATGCCCCTTCTGATCCCGAAAGCGTAGGAAAGTCCGGTCAGGATGCCGACCGGAACATAGATCAGATATGTGAACTGGAAGTTGCCCAACAGGAAGGAGATGATCAGAAGGCCTACACTGAGCATCGCACCATCCTTGAAAGAATGCATGGTCGCATACATGATGATGACGATCGGCATGATCAGCACGACGAACTCCGTGAACCAGTAGGCAGTCATCCTGTCTATCAAAATAAGAGCACCGACGATTGCCAGCATCATGGCGCCCTGTGTCAGTCGTTTCGTTTGATTCATATTACTATTATAAAATAATTATCCGCATAAGAACATTTAAAAGAAACCTCCACGGCTGTGGAGGCATTCTGATCAATCAGCGATATAAGGCAGCAGAGCCATCTGACGTGCTCTCTTGATTGCTGTTGAAAGCATTCTCTGGTACTTTGCGCTGGTACCTGTGACACGTCTCGGAGTGATCTTGCCATTCGGCGAGATGAACTTCTTGAGCAGCTCTACATCTTTATAATCGATATATTCGATCTTGTTCTTTGTGAAGTAACAAACTTTCTTATATCCGACTCTCTGTTTTCTAAAAGCCATGATTCATTCCTTTCTTAATCTCAATAAAACGGTAAGTCATCACTTGAGATATCAAGTGAAGGAGTATTGGAGAAATCATCATCCATACTCTCATAACCCGGATCTGCAGCAGGCGTGAAAGTCTGATTGGCATTGGAATAGGAATTATAGGAATTGCCGCCGTAACTGCTGTTGGCAGTAGCACCGGTCTGATTGCGGCTCGAAATGATCTGAACATTATCCGCAACGACTTCCGTCACATAGACCTTTCCATTCTGGCCATCGTAACTCCTGGTCTGGATCCTTCCTTCAACTCCGACGATCGTCCCCTTCTGGGCATAGCTGGCGAGGAAGTCAGCTGACTGACGCCAGGCGATACAGCTGATGAAGTCCGCGCTCTGGCCATTGCCCTGCTGCGACTGGAACCTTCTGTCAACTGCGACCGTGAAGTTGCACACTGAAGTGTTTGAACTGGTCTTACGCAGTTCTATATCCTTCGTAATGCGTCCGACCAACGTAACGCTGTTGATGTTGATCATTTACTTGTTTCCTTTTTTCTCATCGGATGAGATGGTCATCATTCTGACGATGTCATTGCTGATGCCCATTAAACGCTTGAACTCGTTCAAGCCATCAACGTCTACGGTGTAAGTCACTACGACATAGTAACCCTTAGACATATGATCGATCTCGTATGCGAAATCTCTCATACCCCAGTCATCAACGTTGTCGATGCTTCCGCCATGAGCAGTGATGATGCCATGCATCTGCTCGACTAAAGCGGCTCTGGCAGCGTCGTCAAGACTGGACTTGATGATGTACATAGTCTCATATTGTTTCATATTTTACCTCCTTCTGGACTAAACGGCCTATCGCTAGGCAAGGAATAGTTTTTCTATTCGCTTGAATATTATAACAGAAGCCTCACTTCAGATGCAATAAGAATTTGCTCAATCGTCAAAACCCGCCAGCTTTTCCGCAAAGCTCTCCTGGAACTTCCTCTCCTCTTCAAGCACAAGTCCATGATAGGCATCGAGATCCTTCTCATCGATGACCTCGCAGCTCATAAAAGACAGCTGATCCAGAGCCTTTCCGCTCCTGATGACGATCTGTCTGTAAGTAGGACCGGCCTGCAGCAGTTGCAGCGCCTGTTCCTTCTTTAAGATGCCGCTGGTGATGATCCCGAAGGTATCGAACAAGGTGTCATTGGCGATCGGACCGATGATGACATCGTCATCTGTCATTCCCTCTTCATAACCGTTGCGGTTGGCGAAGATGAAAGAGAACCACTCCGCATCCCGTTGAAAGGTCTTCACCTTCAGACCATCCAAATTCAATTCGTATGTATTGATGACACTGATCGAACCTCTTCTCTTCTTCGCCCAGCGCAAGGAGAAATCCTTGTCATCCGAGAGATAGAAACCCTGACCGAAATCAGCATTCTTCCTGCCCTTCTTCAGATCCGGCCTTTCGATCTTTTCAAAACCGCTGTGATATACCTTCATCCTCACTCTTTCCTCAACCTGACGGCAGCGATGAACTCATGGCCGTCTTTCTTCATTGCAGGAAGCTCTTCGCAGATATAGTCGTATCCGATCCCTTTCTCCTCCAGACCGAGGGTGAAGTGGCTGATCGCGATGCCGATGTCGATCTTTCGGATATCAAGATCGCCTGTCTGATCACCCTTCTTGTAGAAGCAGACCGTATCGCCATCGACAAGCAGACGCCATGGCTGCCTGTTGACCGCTGAAGGAGCCAGACGGACCATCTCCAGAAGCTCTTTCATCAGCGGGTCCTGTCCCTCATAAGGTGTGGCCATATCCTTCTCAAAGAACAGTTCGGCAGGATCGAGCCTCTTGTCAGCCCTGATCGCCTTTCGCATCGCGATCTCCTTGAGCGACATCTTCTCAGCCGGATAGCCCAGAGGGCTGATGCAAGGCATCACTTCATCCTCTTTGAGACCGATCGCCTTCTCAAAACCCTTCCGGTCCATCGTTCCCGCGATCCAGGTCGTACCGATGCCCAGATCTGTTGCAAAGAGGACGATCCTTTCAAAAGTGAAACCGAAAGCTTCTTCCGCATGTTTCTGCTTCTTCATCTTGCCGGCGATAAAGGTATCGCATCCCGAGATCACCGGAACGGAAAGCACATCTTTTTCCTTGCTCAGGAAGTGCCATTCGATGTCGATGCCATAAGGATTCTTCACATTTTCCGCAAAGGCCCTGATCTTCTCCAGATCCTCTGAACTCAAAGCCTTTCCATCAAAGCTGCGGACGCTCCGCCTGTTTCTGATCGCATCAAGGCTCATCTAAGCCATCCTTTCCGCGAACGCTTTCGCCTCATTCAGCTGTTTTGCAGATGGTTTGCCTCTGACATAGAAAGATTCCTCTGCGACCTCGATCCCCTTTTCCTCCAGTTTCTTTCTGATCAGTTCGATCGAATGCTTTGAGATCCAGGTCGAAGAGAAGACCACTGCCTTCTTCACATCTTCCTTCTTCAATGTATCCAGATATTCATTCAGATTCTTATCCAGACCATAGGCATAGAGAGCGCCGCCTATGAACAGGACATCCCCTTTACTGAAAGCCGCCTCTTTGCTGTCCACTGAGACCGCCTTTACGCCGCAGGCATCAGCGATCGCCTCAGCGATGGCCTTCGTATTGCCCGAACGGGAATAATATCTGACTGAAATGTTCATGATCTTTTTCCTCCATAGCTTATGCTGAAATTATAGACTTTTCATTCCTTTCCTTGTTGCAGAACGCTTTTTGAAAGAAAGGAATTATTCTATAATAGTCTCATGGCACTGGACGGAATCACCTTATACAAAGTGAAAGAAGATCTTGAAAGACAGCTGCCGATCAGGATCAACAGGATCGCGGAAACATCGAAAACGCAGATCGTCTTTAATGTGCACGCCGACCGCCTGCGCACCAACCTGGTGATGTCTTTCCACTCCAATTTCAATCACATCTGTCTGTCCGACAAGAACTATACGACCTACAATGACCCGTCCACTTTCGTCATGGTCTTGAGGAAGTACATCCTCAACGGCATCATCTACAGGATCGAACAATTCGGCTACGACCGCTATCTGCTGCTTCACGTCAGGGCCAGAAACGAACTCTACGACGAGAAAGAATATATCCTTTCCGTCGAACTCATGGGCAAATACGCCAATCTGATCCTGGTATCAGAAGAAGGAAAGATCATCGATGCCCTGAAAAAGATCCCTCCATATGAAAATACCCGCAGGACCATCCTGCCCGGAGCCGTCTTTGAAAGACCGGAGAAACAGGACAAGAAAGATCCTTTCGAGACAATGGAGATCGACATGGATGAGTCACTGGTCAAACAGCTGCAGGGTTTCTCAAAACTACTGGAAACAGAGATGCGCTGGCGCATCGATCACGGTGAGACCTTCAGACAGGTCATGGATGAGATCGCCGCCTCAAACTCCCTGTATCTGCACAAGGTCAAAGACACTTATGAGTTCCATGTCATCCCTTTGAGACATCTGGGCGTCGAAGCTGTCCCCTGGAACATCCAGCAGGGCTTCGATGAGATCTACTATCAGGATGACGAGAAAGAAAGGATCAAGAATATTGCTGATGATCTTTTCAAAGTCGTCAAGCGGCAGCTCAAACACTACGACACCAAGATCAAGAAACTGGAACAATCCTTGCAGGATGCACTGAATCTGCAGTCCGACAAAGACAACGGCGATATCCTTTACACCTATCACGATCTGGAACAGAAAGGCCTCAAAGAAGTGGAACTCGAAGACTATGAAGGCAAACTTCGCAAGATCCCTCTGGATCCGAAACTTTCCGTCAAAGCCAACGCCAACAAGTACTACAACCAGTATCAGAAGAAACGCAAGGGCAAGATCTACATCGAGGAACAGATCGACATTGCAAAAAACGAGCTGACCTACTTCGAATCCCTGAATGAACAGCTCTCCATCGCAAACTATTCCGATGCCCTGGACATCAAAGACGAACTCTCCCGCTTTGGCTTTCTGAGAAAGAACGTCTCCAAAAACAAAAAGAAAAAGAAGGTCAATCTTTACGAAGTCCGCCATGGCGATTACACCATCTGGTTTGGCAAAAACAACCTGCAGAATGCCTTTCTGACTTTCGAATACGCCCACAGCGACTACACCTGGTTCCATGCCAAACAGTTCCACGGTGCCCACGTGGTCGTCAACAGTTCCAGACCGGATGAAGATCTGATCAGGACCTGTGCCAACCTGGCCGCCTACTATTCCAAAGGACGCTACTCTTCTTCTGTTCCGGTCGACTACTGTCTGGTCAGAGAAATAAAAAAGGTCAAAGGCGCCAGACCGGGCTTTGTGACCTTCAAAAACTATAAGACGATCTACATCGATCCATTCGAAGACAGATCACTGACGATCGTTTCGATCTAGATAGTGACGAAGCTTCTTTACTTCGTAAGGCTTCAAGCGGCGGTATTCGCCGCTTTTTAAGTCTCCAAGCTCAACAGTCGCCTCCTTGATCCTGTGCAGCCTGCCGACCTTGTAGCCCAGAGTCTCAAACATCTTGCGGATCTCACGGTTCTTTCCTTCATGGATGATGACTTCCAGTCTGGATGTCTTGTGCCTGTCATCGGACTTCAGCAGTCTGATCTTCGCCGGTGCTGTGACATAGTCTTCCACTTTCACGCCCTTTTCGAGTCTGACGATCTCCTCACCCGTTATCATTCCGTCTATGTCAGCCAGATAGGTCTTTTCCACTTCGAAGGACGGATGGATCAGTTTCTGCATCAGCTCACCGTCGTTGCTCAAAAGGATGAGACCGGAGGAATCATAATCCAGTCTGCCCATCGGATAAAGCCGGTATGGGGAATCCACAAGATCGACGACCGTCTTTCTCCCCCTGTCATCGCTGGCAGAAGAGATGACATTTTTGGGCTTGTTCAGAAGGAAGACGACCTTTTCTTCCCTTGCCAAAACCACTCCATCGATCTCGATCTCGTCCTTCTCATCCGCTTTGAAACCCAGCTGCGTGACAAGCTGTCCGTTGACTTTGACCTTTCCCTGCAGGATCAGTTCCTCGGCTTTTCTTCTGGAACAGTAGCCGCTTCCTGCAATGATCTTCTGAAGTCTCTCCACAATCTCTTCCTTTCGTTATAGACGATATAGTACAGCGTGATCCCGATCAGTCCCATCAAAGACATGACCAGGATGGCCATCAGTTCAAAATTGGTCCTGTGATTATCGACACCCATGTTCTCATAAGAGAGATCCTCGATGGCATCTTTGATCTCATAGACATTGGCACTTGGCAATGTCAGGACCAGATAAGGGCCGGACTCCCTGATCATGAACTGGATGTATGAATCCGACTGTGTCGTCCGGCATTTGACGATGTCGCCGTCCGCATTCAGATGATAGACCGAATAGATCAGGTCGTTCCGCTTATCCTGAACGCCAATCTGCACGATGGCAGGACCCAGCAGCTCACTGCTCTGGTAATTGAAACGGAAGCTGATATCAAGCCCATCGGCTTTTTCAAAACCGTAGCCCTTCGCCAGATCATGGATCCTCGCGGCATCTTCTTCAGAGATCTCATCAACGATGACGTAATAGGTATCGGGAATGAAACTCAAAGACCGCCGATCCGGCAAAGAGAGGTCTAGACCGGAGATCGAAAGATCGAAACGCTGTGTCCTGTCTTCGATGACATAATTCCTCTTGTCGATGTTCATCAGCTCATAATCGATGTTTCTGATCTGCGAGAAAGTGAAAGGATAATGAAACAAAGAGAGATCCTCTTTGATCATCTGATGATCCCCATCCCTGATCGCATTTTCAAATCTTACCCGGCTCTGTCTGAGTCCTTCAGAAAAAAGGATAGACTTTCTGATCTCAAGTCCGTTATATCCGATGACCAGGTCCTGCTTCTCCTCGCTGTCTCTGTCATAAGAAAGGATCATATCGGTATTCAAAGGAATTTGTCTTTCCGATCCGTCTTCATATCTGACCTTCAGATAGGAAGTGCCTAGATCAAGATCTCCTCCGGCCTCGAAAGTCTCATTCATCCTTCCGCCCAGTTCGATCGAAGAGATGCCGATATAGGATGCCTTGCCCTCTTCATCGAAACCCATGAATTCACAAGCATCTTTCTTTGGTCTGATCTTCAAGGTCTCGTCATTCCGGGAGAACGCATCGATCTCATGGAGACCATGATAGTCTCCGCCATTCAGATCATAATGCCTGTCATGCAGTTTCTCTTCACCGATCTGATCTTCGTTTATCAGCAACGCCACATTCTCTTTGGCGATATAGGCACAGGAGAGCTCAGGATCATAGAAATACTCGTCATTATAGGAATGATCCAGTCTGACTTTATAGGATCCCTCATCCTCTTCCAGGACGATGAGGGAAAGCTCTTCGATGTCATCCAGGACGAACCTCCTCCTGTTCATTTCCTGATCATAGTAGAACGTGAGCCTGTCCTTGTCTTTGATGATGGCAAGTGCGTAGGCATCCTTGTCTTTCAAGCCCAGTGTCTCATCCATCCGATACGCCAGAGCCGCGATCTTCTCTCCGTAATACGGATCAGCGGAAATGCTGCAATTGATGCCATTCACTTTGTTGCCTAAGAAAGTCCCTCTGTAGTCACCGCGGAAGTGATCGGCAAGCCGGGAAGAAACGACATACTTCGCATAGGAATAAATGCCCTCTTCGATCGAATCGTAGCGATCCTCATCCCGGTCTTCCTCATCTTCATAGGCGCTCAGTGAAAACAGCCTGTTCTTAGCGAAAGAATCATAGGACTTTCCATAGGATGATTCCTCCACTGCTGCCGATAACAGTAAGAGACTGTTGGTCCCGAACAGTTTTTCCGCAGCAGTGAAAACATCGACCTGTCCGTAAAGTTGAGACCGGTTGACCTCGTCATTGGCTTTGTCGCCATTAAGATCCTCGTAATGGAAAAGACGGCCATTGAGGCCAAGATCCTCATAGAAATATCGCTCAAATTCTTCTGTCGTATAGTTGCTGTAGGAACGATGCGGCAAATACTGATAGTAATTATAGTAAGCTGACTCGTTCAAGGCGTTGATGTGATCACCATTTCTTTCATCATCCGCAAGCAACTTCAGATCATCATAGAAATAATGACCGTCATAGCTGTAATAGGTCCTGCCCTCTTTCATGAAAGGCAATGCTTCATCCAGGCGGAGCGAATAGGCATAAAAATCGATCTCCCACTGATTCCTGATATCATGCCAGAGTTTTCCATCCCGGACAGCATAGGAAGTGATCCGCTCATCAAGATCCTCCAGCGGATGCAGGACGACTTTATCGATGCCGATCAGACCACGGTCACCTGAAAGCAGGAACTCGACCTTGCTTCCATCTCTGGAAGTGCCCAGATACAGGGCGTCGCTTCCGTAGCATCCGTTGACCAGATCGGTCTCATCTTTGGAGATGGACTCATATTCGTGATCCAGCGAACAGGCCGCATCGTTTCTGAATCCGACGATCCCGTATTCCATCACGATGACTTCTTCCCCGTGTGTCAGGATCAGATTCTCATAGTTTTCCAGGTTCTCGGCATAGAAGGCGTATGCCGCCTCATAGCTTTCAAAGGTTTCCGAAAATCCTTCTTTTTTATCATAGACAGTAAAAAGATCCCCTTCTCCAAGGATTTGCAGAGGCTCCATGAGCAGCAGACAGACAAAAGTCCACAATAAAAACTGCCGTAAACTTCTCACACTTCAATCATACACTAAAAGAAAAAGTCTGTTGCCAGACTTAATATGTTTCAGAAGAGATCTGCCTCAGAACGACGATCTCGAAGAGCTCGCCGGCGTGTCCGCCGATGCAGGTCTGCAGTGTCAGCGTCTGATCATCTTCTTTCAGCTGAACACCGGTATCATACATCTGCGCCTTCTTTATCGCCGCGATATAGTTCTTGTAGTAATCGGCATCATAGGCGTTGCCGTCATAATCATCGTAATTGTAGTTGGTCCGCCAGTACTGCAGATCGATGAAGTCTTCTTCCTTGGTCGCATTGAACTCATAGACGGACGCGATCTCATATTTGCGGATCTCATGTTCAAGGACCAGTGTCACAAAACGGTTCGCCGCGTAGTTCTCCTGTTCCAGAAGCTGCTCCAGCGGTGTGAAAGCCTTGGTCCTGGTCTCATCGTTCCAGACCGAAAAGTGGTGGCCATAGATGATGATGTTCTGGTCAGCCAGGTTGTTGCGGTAATCCATGAAAGTCGAACCGCCGTTGTCATTGTAGTCGTATTCGCCGGTCTTCCAGTAAGTCCAGATGTAGACGTCATTGCCCGTGTACTCGCTCGGATCACTGACCTGTTTGCCGTCTTCCGTATAGAAGGTGTACATCGTTCCATCGCTCTTGTACACGGACTTGGCCTGAACGAAAGAGACTTGGATCAGTCCGGAATCAAAGATGACCTCACCGATGTAATCTTCATTGATCGCTTTGTTTTCATCGAATAGAGCGCGATACTCTTTCTTCAGCTGTTCGGCACGCTGTTCATCGTCACCAGCGGCAACGTCATCGACCGGGAGCGTATCTGACCTTTCCGGCAGACGGATGACGCCGGCCGAGATCAGCACGAAAACCGTTGCGACGACCGCAAAGAACGTTACCAGCAAACCGAATAGTGTCTTTTTATTGATCTTGTTCATTCTACCCTTATTTTATAAAACATGCGTAATACTCATCATATGTCATATGATGCGCATACACATCCTCCGCTGTCTCGATGCCCAGATAGCGGATATGCCACGGTTCTTCGATATAACCCGTGATGTTGGTCTTGTCTGCAGGATAGCGGATGAGGAAACCATAGTGGCAGCAGTTCTCATTCAGCCACTTTGCCGCATCGGTCTTGCCGAAATCATCCAGTGAGTAACCAGGCACCGTCACATCCAGTGCCATGCCCGTCTGATGTTCGGAATGACCCGGACGTGCCGAATAGGTATCGACGACCTCTCTTGGGTCAGTGGCCAGATACTTGTTGTACAAGCCGTCCTGATAGTCATAGGAACGGAAAGACGACACGATATACAGATCATAACCCAGAGCTTCTGCATCTTTCAGAAGCTTCAGATAAGCCTCATAGACCTTTTCCCTGATCTGCCCCCTGCCCAAAGCCGGATCGATATAGACCAGATCCTCAGGCACATAGTCTTGCGCAAGCTGGTAGTACTTGTTGACCAGGATCAGATCGCCCTTGGACATGTCGACAGGACTGATGTCAGAGAAGAGTTCCAGATATCTCTTCGTGTTCACGATCTCCATCATCTCATCGAGACTTCCGTACGTATGCAGATACTGAAGATAGAGAGATTCATTCTCAGGAATGAAACGTTCACTCTGATAGAGCCTGAACAGTTCAGAAGCGTTGCCATCGTTCAGGATATCCTCATTGATCAGGCGCATCAGCAGATCCTGGTCGAGCTTGCCATCATATTTCAGGTAGCTGTCCAGTTTGTCCGCTTCAAAAGAAGCATCCGCCAGGAACTTCACCGCCTTTTCATTGAATGCTTCAAAGAAAAGAGCCTGATGTTCCTCATCCATCTCCAGGATGATCGGGATCAGTTCAGGTGCGTAGCCCAGCTCTTCCAGCTGCTTCTCAAGTGATTTTGCGCATCCCGAAAGGAAGAGTATCCCTATCAGAAACAATACCGCCTTTTTCATCTTAGATCGCCACCGACAGGATCGATATCACAAGCAGCAGCGCAATCATCGCGATGATGATCACTTTTCTCGTCGTATTTTTCATTTTTTCTTGTAGTTGTCCAATATGTTCGTATCGAATGCGAACGTCTTGCGGGAACGCTTCGCATATCTGTTCAAAGCGTTCTGTATCAGCAGATCACATTCTTCGTCAAAGCCCATGCCCTCTTCTTTCCAGAGATAGAAAGCCAGAGAACCAGGGATCGTATTGATCTCATTGCAGTAGACCTGGTCTGTCGTCTTGTCGATCATGAAGTCGATCCTGACACAGCCATAGGAATTCAATGCCCGGAAAGCCTTGCGGGCGATCGTTTCGATCTCGTTCTTCTTCTCCTCACTCAGATCGGCCGGGACCTTTCTGATCGTGGAAGCCATGCCCTTGGAAGCGGCCTGTTTCGTGCCGGCTTTGGCACCTGTCTTCTTGGCGCCCTTGCTGCCGGAACCCGGCTGATACTTCTTGTCGAAATCCAGGAAACCGTTCGTGACCTCTTCAATGGCACTGCAGCGGACCTTGTCGTCAGTGCCGATCAGAGAGATGTTCACTTCCATGAGGTCCTTGATCATGCGCTCGACGACGACCTTGAAATCGTATTTCAGACATTCCGAGATCTTCTCTTTGAATTCTTTCTGCGTCTTGATCACTTCGATGCCGATCGAAGAACCCAGATTTGCTGGCTTGGCGATCAGCGGGAAGCCGATCTGCTTGGCCTGCTTGAAATACTCATCGTAATTCTCATCAAAGTCCGAATTGTAGACGACGAAATGATCGACCATCGGGATGCCCTGCGCCTTGAAGACATCCTTCATGACCGCCTTATCCTGGCCCAAAGCTCCACCCAGTACATCGCAAGAAGTGTAAGGGATGTCCAGCATCTGCAGGAAACCGGCTAAGGATCCGTCCTCAACATTGGTCCCGTGAACGACCGGAAAAGCCACATCGATCTGAACTTCCTTCTTGAAGATGCCCTTGACCGGTCTGACCTTGACGCTGTTTCCGTCCTTGTAGATCGTGACCTTGCTCAGATGAGCGGAAGGATCTTTGACGATATCGGAATAATTCGCCAGATCGAAGAGTTCATCTCCGATGTAAAACTCATTGTCCTTTGAAATGTAGATAGGAAGGACATCGTATTTTTCTGCATCCAAGGCATGTAAAGCCTGATTGGCTGATATGCAGCTGATCTCATGTTCGGTGGACTTCCCACCAAAGAATACTCCAACACAAATTTTCATAACGTCACCATTTTAACACTTTTCTATACATTAAAAGCATCAGGAAGATCGTTTTCCAAAAGGATCGTATCTTTGACGGAAAGATTCCTGTAAATATAGTCAAAAGCCTCCCTGACAGTCCTGAAGACCAGGATATCCTCTTCATTGAAACCGCTGTCCGCCAGACCCTGTCTGATGGAAACCGTCTGCTTCTCTCCGACCAGGATCACCAGATCCGCCTTATCGATCATATAGGCGCCGAATTCCCTGTTGATCTCGTCTTCTTTCTCGCCCAGATCGATCATGCCCGGTGTCACGATGACTCTTCTATATGGCATCATCGACAGGACATCCAGAGCCATCTTCGAACCGACCGGATTGGAATTGAAGGCGTCATCAATGAACGTGAAACCGTTGATCTTCTTGACCTCGAGTCGGTGTTCCACCTGTGAGATGTTCTTCACATTCTTCACGATGTCCTTCAGATCGATCCCCATCTCCAAAGCGATCGCAATGCCGATGAGGATGTTGGTGATATTGTGTCTTCCCAGCAGAGAAGTCGTAAACCTGTAATTCCGGCCATCGATCCTGACCGAGAATTTGGAACCGTCCTTGCTGAAGACGATGTTCTCAGCGACCAGATCGGCATCCTTGTTGTCGATACCGACAGAGACGACCTTGCACTTATTGCGGATCCTGTATCCGGCGATGTATTCATTATCGAGATTGATGAAGCCGACACCATCCTGCGGCAGCTTTTCGATCTCCTGCATCTTCTCTCTGATGATGTTGTCCATATTGCGGAAGGTGTTCAGATGCTGCGGACCGATGGAAGTCACGACGCCGTACTGCGGTCTGACGAAATCCATCAGATATGTGATGTCTCCCACCTTGTCAGCGCCCATCTCACAGACGAAGACCTCATGGATCGGTTTCAGCATCTCCCTCACCGTCCTGGTGATGCCCATCGGCGTATTGTAGGAAGCCGGCGTGATCAGCGTGAACCTGTTTTCGCCGATGATATCGTTGACGATGTTCTTCGTGGAAGTCTTGCCATAGGAACCCGTGATGCCGATCTTGAGCAGATGATCATCCTCTTCCAGGATCTTACGCGCTTCATTTTCATAATGCTTCTTGATACCCTCTTCGATCGGATATGTGATCAATGCCATCGGATAGATCATCAGGTAAGACATGATGATGCAAAGCACAGCCAGCACATCAGCCGGCATGATCTTTCCCAGCAGGATGAAGGCAGACATCAGGATGCAAAGGACGACGATCTGTCTCTTGACCCTGGCCGTCACGACGAGGTCCTTGACATAGACCTTTCCGCTCTCTTTCCAGATCGCAAAGATCGCAAAAGCAGCCGAAAGCAGGATAGTCAGGACATTGCTTCTGATCAGGGTACCGACCAGCAGGATGATGATCGAGAAGATCAGCGCATAGGAAAAAGAGATGTTCCTCTTATTGAAAAGCCACTTGGAATAGCGGTAGAGTTCATAGCGATTCTGCTGAAACATCTGCAGGGCGATCTTGCAATAGACAAAACTCAAAGACAGGAAGACCGCCAGATATAACAATGTGATCAGAAATTCCGACATCAGTAATCACTCCTTAAGAAAGCATCCAGGACCAGACAGAAACGCTGGGCCTGATGGAAATAGGCGTAATGATCATCACCCTCAAAGATGACCAGAGCCGCATCCGGCATCAGTTTTTCCATCATCTTGCCCTTTTCAACTGGTGTTGCATCATCATTCTCTCCAAACACCAGCAAGGTCTCAGTCCGGATATCAGGCAGCAGATCCTTCAGATCTTCATTGACGACTTTCACAAAAGTCGCCCGCATGACGCCATCCGCATTGCGGTAATCCTCACTGCCGGCATTCTTCATCAGCCTGTCCCTGTATTTTTCAAACGGCTTGAGACTCAGGATCTTCTTGCCCAGTTTATAGGTGTAGACTCTGGCATAGTAATCCAGGCCTCTTTCATCCCTGATCCCGGCAGCGCCCGTCAGACACATCTTGTGAACAGGATACTGATACGCATAACGAATGGCGATACGGCAACCGAAAGAATGGGCAACGATGATCGGATCCTCGATCTTCTTTGTCTCACAGAAATGGCGCAGGAAAAGACAGTAGTCATTGGTATCCCACGGCTGAGGCGGAAGACCTGTCTTTCCGAAACCCGGCATATCCAGATTGTATACAATAAAATGGCTCTTCAGGAATTCTCCGATAAAAGCCATCATTTCCGTATTCTGACCCCAGCCATGAAGCAGGATCACCTTGCGACCCTTGCGGCCATACTGTTCATAGTGGAGTTCTATTTCATCAAGCAGCATCTGGCTCATGCTTCAATTATACTCTTTTTGCTGTTCTTTTTCTTTGGAGCTTTCTTCATCTTCCTGGTCGTATAGATCCTGAAGACCACGCCATCCGCCAGATTCTCGCCGGTCACGTTGTAGCCGTAAGTCTCAACGACCTTCTTGACGATCGAAAGGCCCAGGCCGAATTTGCCCTTCGTTCCCTTTTCGTAAGGCTTGAACAGTTTATCGAGACGGTCCGCCTCCAGATTCTCTCCGTCGTTGTAGACTTCGAGCAGACCATCCTGCAGTGTGATGACGATCCTGCTGGAAGCATAACGCAAGGCATTGTCCAGAAGGTTTTCGATGACGACGCGCCAGGGCTCCTCTTCCCCGTGGAAATAGACGTCCTCATCCAGTTCCGTGATGATCTTGACATCACTGCGGATGACTGAGGCAGCCAGGATGGCCTTCTGTATGACAGGCGTCATCTCCAGATTGAGGATGTTCGGATCGTTGTCGACCAGGTAACCCATCTTGTTGTAGGTGATCAGGGAATAGACCTTTTTCTCCAGTCTGTCGGCATTCTCGATGATGACATCGACGCTCTTCTCCAGGGTGTCATAAGGATAGATGCCGTCTTTGATCGACTCCGAATAGGATTTGATCGTCGCGATCGGCGTCTTCAGATCATGGGAGATGTTCTGTATCATCTCGTCACGGATGTGCTGCTGCTCGGAGAGCTCCTCGTTCATGCTGACAAGGGCTTCGGCCATCTCACCGATCTCATCGTAACGATGCACATTCAAAGACGCCTTTTCACCGGCTTTGATCCTGTTGATATAGCTGATGATCTGATCCAGGGGACGGATCAGGGAAAAGATCCAGATGACGATCAGTCCGATCAACCCAAAGAAGACATAGAACGTGATATTGATGACACTGTTTGACAAAGCGGACCTGAACTCATCCCGGAAATTGTTCTTGATGATGGAGATCAGTCTGTATTCATCCTTATCGCCAAAAGTGACGATCGAATAGACGATCGTATTCCCGTCGTGTTCAAATGAACTGTCGATGGTCCCTCCTTCCGGTTCCGGATCGATATGCGCCAGGATATCGCCGTAATTGTCTCCCAAGGAATTGAGATAACGTCCGGAATCGGCATTATACACAAAGTGCATGACATTGGATTCGGACGAGAAGTTCCGGGTCTCCAGGTACTCGATCTGAGAACGGTGGATAAAAGCGAACATCTGTGAGTTGACGAAGATATCGATGTTCCTGTTGAGATAGACAAAAACGAAAAACAGCAAAAAAGCACCCGTAAAGAATACGATGGTGAAGAATTGTTGAATGAGCGTGAAGTTGCTGAGCCAGATCCTGATCCGTTTCATCCTAACCTGTATCCGAAACCATAGATCGTCTGAATGTTCATATCCGGCATCTTCTTCCTGAGCCTGCGCAAGGTATCATCGACGACGCGGTCGGAACCGTAGTAGTTCTCATCCCAGACCTTCTCCAGGATCTGCTCCCGCAAGAAAGCCGTGCCGCGGTTCTTGACGAACAGCATCAGCAGATCGAATTCCTTGGTCGTCAGCTCGATCTGTTTCTTGCCCTTCGTCACGCTGCGCTGATTCTCGTCGATCTCATAGCCATTGATCTCGATCTTGTCATCCTCCTTGTAGACCCTGCGGATGATGTTGTTGACACGCAAGACCAGTTCCTTGGGTGAGAAAGGTTTGGTGATATAGTCATCAGAACCCTTCTCCAGACCGATGATGCGATCGAATTCCTTGTCTCTTGCCGACATGAAAACGACCGGAATATTGGCATTCTTTCCTTTGATCATTTCGATCAGATCGAAACCGGATTTGTCATCCAGCATGATATCCAGGATCCAAAGATCGCAATAATCATCGATATGCGAATAGGCTGAATCGAAAGTCGTATAGGAATTTACGACATAGCCTTCTTTCTCCAGATAGGATCTGACCAGTTCATTGAGATCTTTTTCATCTTCTACGACATTGATGATCTTTTTCATATAACACTATTATAAAACAAAAGGCCGTCCCCGATAAGACAGCCCTTTTACTATTCAAAGAAAATATCTCCCAGTATCCTCAAAGCCTCATCACGTGAAACAGTATCGCCCCTGTCCAGTACGACATAGACATCATAGTAGAACTGATCATCAAAGATGAGTGCGTAGATGTTTGAAAACTCGCCGCCGTTCTCCCCTGTCGATTCATAGGTGTAGTAAGAGAAGCCGTTCTTGAGGGTCTTTACATCCTCCACGTCTTTGAATACGAATTCATGCAGGGATGCATCATCGTATCCGGATTCAACGATCGACTGATGATCGATGGAATTCGTAAAGATCAGGATCTTGCTGGCGGCATCGACGACTCCGTATTCGTATTCCTCATAAGGATACTCTTCAAATCTCAGATCGCCAGGTGTCGTGATGACCATATTCCGGTAATGAAAAACATCATCTTTCACTTCCGGCATCTCGACGATCGCTTTCGGATCGATCGTGATCCCCAGTATGATATCTTTGACTTCCTGCATCAGTTCTTCAGATACATCATCCGCATAGAAACGGCCGGCGACCTGGTAATAATAGTAGGCATTATCGACGATCCTGATCAAAGTGCCGCTATCCCCTTGCGCATAGAGGACTTGCGCATCATCCTTGATCTCTTCTGCACTGATCAGCTTTTTCAGGTATTCTTCGCCGCTCAGCGTATTGCCATCTTTTTGAGAACGCGTGATGGACACTTCGACCTGTTTTTCATCGTTATACAGCGAGAACCAATCAGCATCGACCTCTTCGCTCTGATAGCCCACTTCAGAAGGATATTCGATCAGCAGATTGTCATACAAGACCGATTCGCTCTTCTTTTTGGCAGCTTCAGAGCTGCAGCCAAACATGGACAAAACGATCAGAAGATTCAAAATTGAAATAAACGGTTTTTTCATATCGAAAGATCCCCTTCAATCTGGATTTTAACACAGAACCGTCAGCCTCAAATCCTTTATGAATAAAAAGAGATATGACTTTCATCATATCTCCTGGATCTTACTGATTTGCTTCAACGATCGTGACGGTAACGGAAGATCTTTCCAGTTCCAGAGAAACGAACGGATTGCCCGTGACGACAGCCTGCAGAGGCAAGGTGTATGTGCCTGGCTCATCCGGCATGTCGAAGTAGACTTCCACATCGTTGGCCGAAACCGCATTGATGTTGTCCGTTGAACCGGAGACCGTCACATTGATGCTCCTGAACTCGATGTCCGAAGAGATCGCCAGATTGTTGTAGTTGTTATGAACGCTCAGCGGGATGTCTTCCAAAACGAGCTGGTCGACCGTCGAAAGCGTGACTCTGACATTGACGACCGTCACATCGGAAGCGCTGACGCCGCTAGGCAGTGTGACCGGCAGCATGATCTCCTTATCGACATTCTCTGTGACAGTCGACATATCGAAGTTGACATAGACCTCAGAGATGTTGTTGAGGATATTTTCCGGTGCGTAGATCCTCGTCGTCTGGTGATCGATGATCTGCGCCTTGTCGATCGCCAGTCCGACAGGGACCTGGCCGATCGGATTCAGACGGATCGGTACTTCGGATGACGGTGAAGAGATCCTGACGCTCGCTGTGATGGAACTCGGAACGATCTCGGCATTGACAGCCTGACCATTGCGGTCATAGGCAACAAGAGGCGCTTCGATCTCAAAGTCCGTCGTCTGACCGCTGACATCGATCAAAGCCTTGACCAGCGCGATCGAATTCAGCGTATCCTGCGAAGCACGGATATTGATCTTGGTACCCTGTGAGAACACAGGATCGGAAAGGATGTAACGGGAATCCATCTGATTCTGATTGATGAAATCGTAAGTCAGATCGAACTGCCTCGTCGTCTTCTTTTTCAAAGTGATCGTCACCTCACTTGGCGAAACGATCGTCGAAACGTTGTCACCGTAGCCCACCGTATTCATCTTGATGGTATGTGTACCCTCGGTATAGCCTTCCAGGTCGATCTGGCAGTATCCCTTCTTGGAAGCTGCGTTGTTGACACTGGCTGCCTCACCGGTGATCACGATCTCACAGGCGGAAGGAAGTCCGCTGAGCTCAAATGTTTCGGAATTGTAACGCGCGTTGATCGCCACGTTGGACAAGACCTTGGATGAAGACAGGACATTGCCTGTGGAATCATAGGTCGCCACAAAGTATGCCAGACAGGCAAGCAGCAAAGCGAAGAGACCGAGATATCTGGTCGAAAAGAAGACGCGGTCGATCAGGGAAGAGATCCATCTGAAAAACTTCAGGATATTCTCTTCGATCGTCTCATACTGGCCGCGGTTATTTCCTTTGGAAGCGATCTTCTTAGCTGTTTCCAGTTTTTTATCGGAGTTATTCAGCTGACTCATCGTATGCCTCCTTATCCAGATTGTTTTCTATCTCTATCCTTTCTTCCGTTTTTCTGCTGCTGAAAGGACTCGTCTTTGAACCATTCTGCTTGTTGCGGTTATTGAAAGGGACCTTCATATCAGGCTCGCTGCTGTGTTCGCTTTCCTCTTCCTCGTTCCTCCTGAAGAGAGAGAAACCACGGCGTCTGTCATCTTCCTGGATCTCGACCACGACATCATCTTCCATCAGCAGAGAGCTTCTGCGCCTGCTGCCTTTTTCGATCGTCGTCGTATCATTGAGGATGACTCTTCTCAAATAATCCTTGAGCTGTTTCTCATCGACGGAAAAGATCCTGCCGTTTTCAGCGATCGAGATCGCGCTGGTCTCTTCAGAAACGACGATCGTCAGACAGTCAGATACTTCCGCGATGCCCAATGCCGCTCTGTGCCTTGCGCCATAACGGGAAGAAAGGTTGACATTCGTCGGCGGGAAGTAAGCGCTCGCGCAGGCGACTCTGTCACCCTGAATGATGACAGCGCCATCGTGCAAAGGCGTCGTCGTCATGAAGATGGAACAAAGCAGTTCCTTGGTCACTTCCGCGTTGACGGTGATGCCGGTCTTGATATAATCCTGCAGCGACTGAGACTGCTCGATCGTGATCAGAGCACCGACTTTTTCCTGTGACAGAGTGATCGTCGCCTCATAGAGCTGTTCGACCAGGTGTTCCTTTTCGTTCGCCAGCAGGGAATTGATCCTGGAGAAAGCATTCGTCTTACCGATCTTCTCCAGCAATCCTCTGATCTCCGGCTGGAAGATGATGATACAAGCCAGCAGGCCCCAGTTGATGAAGATATCCGTAAAATATGTCAGGGTCGAAAGACCCAGAAATTTCGCCAGACCATTCACCGCCACGACAGCGATGATGCCCTTGAAGATCTGTATGGTACGGGAATTATTCCTTATTGCTTTGATCGCATAATAAAACAGGAACCACATTATGGCTATATCTATTACGATCCTGAATACCGACCAGATATTCTGCAAAGCCAGATTGATATTATAGTCAGCCATGTTCCCTCCTTTTCGTACAATTCATTATTATAACATAAAGCGTTTTGAGCGCCTCATCAAAGCGTTCACTCTTCCTGATAGATCAGCAGCGTGTCACCAGGAAGGATCAGCGTATCGCCATTCGGAATGATCCTTTCATCTTCCCTCTTCAGCATGATGATCAGCTGATTGGCCGGAATGCCCAGATCCTCGACCTTTCTGTTTGCCCAGGCATCGTCCTTCCTGATCGCGATCTCCGTGACCCTTTCTTTGCCGGAAGGCGAATAAGCCGGTATGTTGACGATCAGATCATCTCCTTCTTCCAGGACGTTCCTTCCTCTGGCCGCGATCGACTTGCCATCCCGCTTGATCATGACAGCCTGCGAAGCGAACGGGATATCGATGTCCTTGATGCGCTTGCCGACCCAGGAATGTCCTTTTCCGATGTGGACCTTTGTGAACTGGAAATCGACTTCCAGATCATAGTCATTGAAAGTCTTGTAGACATTAGGATCCTCATCGATCATATCGAGCTTCTTAGACACCACCGGAAGCAAAGCGCCCTGTATGGCGATCGAAAACAGCGAAACGATGAACACCACATGGAAGAGATCCATCGAAAGCCTGATACCTGAAGATAGAGCCATGATCGAAAAGACGATCGAAGAAGCACCCCTCAGTCCTGCCCAGGATATGAGCAGACACTGTCTGAACGAACACCTCAAAGGAAGCAGAAGGATCAGCGACATGAGGGGTCTGGAAACAAAAGTCAGAATGAGCACGACAGCCACCGCCATCGGAATGCTGGCAGGCATCGTCGAAGGCGTGGACAGAAGGCCGATGATGAAGAATATCAGCATCTGCAGCAAAGAAGTCAGATCAGAGAAGAAAGCGATGATGGCTCTCTTGGAATTGATATGGGAATTGCCCAGATAGATACCCAGCAGATAGACGCTCAGATAGGCATTGCCGCCCATTTTATCCGTCAGCGCATAGCACAGCATCGTGACCGACAGGATAAAGATCGTATCCAGTCCGTCCGCGACGATGTTCTTCATGCTCAGGATCCGTTTTGCAAGCCTTGAGAATAGATAACCGTTGAAAAAACCGAATGCCAGCTGTACGAGGATCGTCATGACGATGTGCTCCACTTTGCCGGTCTTCATGATATTGATCGCCGTGATCGTCAGAAGATAAGCCATCGGGTCATTGGAACCGGATTCCACTTCCAGGATCGGAGAAGTCCCATCTTTGAGATCAAGGTTATTGGCCTTGAGAATGGAGAAAACGGAAGCCGCATCCGTCGAAGCCAGAACAGACGAGATCAGAAAGCTTTCCGCATAAGACAGACCGGAAAGAAAATGGAGACAGGCCGTCGTGATCATTGCCGTCAGAAAGACGCCGACAGTGGAAAGAAGAGCTGATTTGCCGACGACCTTCTTTGCCGACTGCCACTTGGTATTGAAACCACCCTCGAACATGATGAAGATCAAGGCGATGGAACAGATCATCTCCGCCGAACGGAAATCCTCATATTCGATCTTCAGGATGCCATCCTCGCCAAACAACATGCCGACAAACATGAAAAAGATCAGTGCCGGAACACCGAGTTTATAAGAAAACTTCTGTGAGATCACACAGAGCAGGATGACCATAGAGACACCTAATACGATATTCGTTGTCAAAATATTCTTCCTCCATTTTTATGGTAACAAAATAAAGTTTCTCAAGAATGAAAAAAGTCTGTTTCCAGACTTTATTTTTAAGTGGCGCGCCCAAAGGGATTCGAACCCCCAACCTTTTGAATCGGAATCAACTGCTCTATCCGTTGGAGCTATGGGCGCTTAATCTGTGGAACCGAAACCGCCATGACGCTTAGCTGTATTCTCCTCTTCATCAGCCAGATAATACCTCAGAAAGACGCCTTGGACAAACCTTTCGCCTTGCCTGATCTTCAAGGTCTTATTCCCCCTGTTGACGATGCCGACGATGATATGGCCTTCATTGTCCGCGTGATAATAATCGGAATCGATGATGCCTGTCGTATTCAACAGACACATCTGATATTTGAAACCGAAAGAAGAACGCGGATAGATCTGCAGGACATAATCCTCATCGATACGACAGCGGATACCCGTCGGGATCCTCACGCTCTCACCAGCCTGAAGTTCGATCTCCACAGGAGAACAGAAGTCATAACCGGCAGAGCCTTCTGTCGCCCGTTTCGGGATCGTGATGCCTTCATAAAAATCTCCCTGCATATCCAGGAGTTCTTTCAGGTCGGCATCAAACTGCTCACGGGAGACCGTCTTGAATTCAGCGATTTTCACAAAATTATAGTATCAAACATCTTGCGAAATGAAAATAAGTATGTTATATTTAATAAGCGCTAAATCAACGTTCAAAGCGTGTGCTGAAGAAGTACTCAAGTGGTTGAAGAGGTGGCCCTGCTAAGGCCATAGGTCGGCATGTCTGGCGCGAGGGTTCAAATCCCTCCTTCTTCGCCAATCTGATGCAGATGTAG
>JAEEGI010003585.1_pt1 | contig 36908 bp, 29 predicted proteins | sample 8958751 | NCBI WGS metagenome assembly JAEEGI01 (sample SAMN16246545, study PRJNA631951) | gut metagenome | biome: gut microbiome; feature: rumen; material: KS-attached | host: Bos | place: Iran: Karaj | collected 2018-10 | reverse complement strand
GGAATGTCCGGCGTTATAGCATTTTTCCTTCTCAATAAGAGAAAGAAAAACTGGGAAAAGACAATGCTGGTTATCTGCTTTGTGACAGCATTTATGCCTGTTTTCAATGCAGCGTTTTCAATGTTTAATTCATCATATTATGCAAGATGGTACTACATGCCAATACTTATCATGTGCCTTATGACTGCACAGGTAGCTGAGAGGGGTAAGTCTCCTCAGCTTAAAAAGGGAGCTGTAGCAGCAGTTTTAATGTTCCTGTTCTTCCTTGGAGTGTATTTCCTTCCATCCAAGAATGACGATGGTGAAATAGTCATGTTCAACATGACTGAGAATAACACTATCTTCTTAAGGGATGTACTTGGAACAGCGATTCTATGCCTGATGCTTCTTCTTGTTGTCTTTGTTGTGCCCAAGAACTTTAAGTGGATAGATAAAAATGGCAAAAAGAATTTGGGCAGAGGCATAAGAGACCAGATCATTTTAGGAGCTGTAGTTGTCAGCTGTATTATTTCTACATTTGTTCCGATCAAGAACGGTAGTGGCATCATAAGCGACAGAGGCAAAACAATGTGGCAGGAGCAGATGCTCTTTAACAAGGTAGAAGTTGATCAGAGCGATTTCTGCAGAGGTGAAGTGGACAGCACATCAACCAACTACGATATGGTATGGGGAATCCCTTCAATCCACTGTTTCCTTAGTACTGTTCCATCAGAGATATTCGATTTCCTTGAAGGAAGCTGTGGCATTACAAGAACTGTAGAAACCAATCTTCCTGTAGACAGAAGCGGAGCAAGAGCTATCCTGTCAGGTAAGTATTATTTTGAAAATGCTGAGATCAGCAAGAACCGTGTATTCCACAACGGCGAAGGCACAGATGGATATTTTTATCTCAAGAATGAGAATGGTTTTGATGTATTCGAGAACCTTAACTTTATTCCTATGGGATTTACCTTTGATTATTACATCACAGAGTCAGAATGGGAGGATCTTGAGGCAAAAGAGCATGACCTTGATCTTACAAGGGTTCTGATAATTCCAGATGAGGTTGCTTATGAGTATGGTGATAAACTCATTATGAATGAGATGACTTCTGAGGATATAGAGGCCAGTCCTATTTCGTATCTGGAATTTACAGATGAGTGTACTAAGCGTGCAGCTACCTCCTGTACAGAGTTTGTTACTGATACTTATGGTTTTACAGCCAAGACAGCGATGCTAAGGGACAATACACTTGTCTTTTTCTCAGTTCCATATACTGAAGGCTTTAGCTGCACTGTAGATGGCGTAGATACAGAGATAATAAAGGCTGATTATGGGCTTATGGCTATTCCTGTAGCTGGTGGTAGCCATGAGATAAGGGTGACTTATACACCAGAAGGCTTTAGATCAGGCATGATCATGAGTGCTATGGGCTTGTTACTTCTGGCTTTCCATATGCTTGTGTTAAAAAACATCAAGAAAAACGATTAAATTTGTTATGTGTTTTTAATTAAGTGACTATGTTATATTTGCTATAATTATTTTGATATTAATTAAGGAGACATGAGTGTATGAGCAAGATGACCATGAGCCAAAAGATTCTGGCAGCCCATGCGGGACTTCCAGAGGTACATGCAGGACAGCTTATAGAGGCTGATCTTGATCTGGTGTTGGGGAATGATATCACCAGTCCGGTGGCAATTAACGAGTTACATAAGTTTACAAAAGAAGGCGTATTTGACAAGGATAAGATTGCGCTTGTTCCAGACCATTTTGTTCCTAATAAAGACATTAAGTCAGCTGAGAACTGCAAATGTGTCAGAGAGTTCGCAATTAAGAATAAGATTACCAATTACTTTGAAGTAGGTAAGATGGGTATTGAACATGCTCTTTTACCAGAGCAGGGCCTGACTGTTGCTGGCGACCTTATTATTGGTGCTGATTCTCATACCTGTACCTATGGCGCTCTCGGAGCATTTTCTACTGGTATCGGTTCAACTGATATGGCAGCTGGAATGGCAACTGGTAAGGCATGGTTTAAGGTTCCTTCAGCTATCAAGTTTAATATCGTAGGTAAGCCATCCAAGTGGGTGAGTGGCAAAGATGTAATCCTCCATATCATCGGTATGATCGGTGTTGACGGAGCTCTTTATAAATCAATGGAATTCGTAGGAGAGGGAATCAAGAACCTTTCTATGGATGACAGATTTACAATTGCAAATATGGCTATTGAGGCCGGTGGCAAAAATGGTATCTTCCCTGTTGATGATATTGCCATCGCATATATGAAGGAGCACGCTCCTAACAAGAAATATGTTGTATACGAAGCTGACGAAGATGCAGAGTATGATGAGGAGTACACTATCGATCTTAGTACTCTTACTCCAACTGTTTCTTTCCCTCATCTTCCTGAGAATACACACACTTTTGATAATATTGATGACATCAGTATTGATCAGGTTGTTATTGGCTCCTGCACTAATGGTCGTATTGACGATCTTAGGATTGCAGCTGAGGTTCTCACAGATCACCATGTAGCTGATGGCGTTAGATGTATTGTTATTCCGGCTACTCAGAAGATTTATCTTCAGGCTATGGAAGAGGGACTTATCAAGACCTTCATTGAAGCTGGAGCTATTGTGTCTACTCCAACATGTGGTCCATGTCTTGGTGGTTATATGGGAGTTCTTGCTTCCAAAGAAAGATGCGTATCTACTACAAACAGAAACTTTGTAGGTAGAATGGGGGCGATTGATTCGGAGATTTACCTTGCTTCTCCTGCTGTAGCAGCAGCAAGTGCAGTTAAGGGCAAGATTGCGCAGCCATCAGAGCTGGGATTATAAGGAGGATAAAGACATGAAGGCTGCAAAAGGAACAGTATTCAGATATGGGGACAACGTTGATACAGACGTAATCATTCCTGCAAGATATCTTAACAGCACAGAAGCTTCAGAGCTTGCTGCACATTGCATGGAGGATATAGATAAGGATTTTGCCAAGAAGGTTAAGGCTGGCGATATTATAGTTGCTGACAAGAACTTTGGCTGTGGATCATCCAGAGAACATGCGCCTATCGCCATTAAGGCAAGTGGAGTCAGCTGCGTAATAGCCAAGAGCTTTGCGAGAATTTTTTATAGAAACAGCATTAATATCGGACTTCCGATCATTGAGTGTGAAGAAGCTGCTGATGCCATCAAGGCTGGTGACACAGTTAGCATAGACTTTGACAGTGGTATCATCACTGATGAAACTACTGGAAAGAGTTTTCAGGGACAGGCTTTTCCTCCTTTTATGCAGAAGATAATTGATTCTGAAGGCTTAATCAATTATATTAATGCTAAGGATTAATTTTTGGAGGAGATTTTTTAATGAATAGGTTGTTCTGCGTTATTCCCTGCTACAACGAGCAGGAGGTCTTGCCTGAGACATCTAGAAGGCTAAAAGAGAAAATGGAAAGCCTTATCAGAAGTGGCAAGATTTCAGAGGATAGCAGAGTTGTTTTTGTAAATGATGGCTCCAGAGATAATACCTGGAATATGATTCAGGAGCTTCACAGGGATAATCCTCTTTTTCAGGGAATTAATTTATCCAAGAATATGGGACATCAGAACGCACTTCTTGCAGGTCTTTTAACTGCTAAGGATGTGTGTGATGCAGCGATATCAATGGATGCAGATCTACAGGATGATATCAATGCTATTGACGAAATGGTTGATAAGTTTCTTGAGGGTGCGGATGTTGTTTATGGCGTCCGCTCCAAGAGAACTACTGATACTTTCTTTAAGAGATTTACAGCTGAGAGCTATTACAAGCTTGTAAATGCTTTAGGCGCCAAGACGGTTTATAACCATGCTGATTTCAGACTTATGAGCAGACGTGCTTTGTTGGGACTTGCTGAGTTTGGCGAAGTAAATCTTTTTCTTAGAGGTATTGTACCAATGGTTGGCTACAATACAGAAATTGTCTATTACGAGAGGGCAGAGCGCTTTGCCGGTGAGAGTAAGTATCCACTTAAGAAGATGCTCAGCTTTGCTGTCGAAGGCATTACCAGCCTTAGCACCAAGCCTATCAAGATGATCACAGGACTTGGAATATTCATTTTCTTCGTGAGTATTTTGGTTCTGATCTATAGTCTGGTGAGATACTTTACAGGCCACACAATCACAGGATGGACAACAACAGTTATTTCTGTGTGGGCTATTGGAGGTCTTATGATGATCTCTCTTGGCGTTATTGGTGAGTATGTTGGCAAGATATATCTTGAGACCAAGAACAGACCAAGATTTATAATTGAATCTTATATAGCTGATGAAAAAGATGAAGCTATATTTAAAGATAACGAGCACAGGTAATTACTTGTGCTCTTTATGTGCGTGTGCACAAATTTTTATTTTGAAAGTAGGTATATTTAGAAATGGCAAATGGACACGGAAAAAAACCAGAGGACTTTAAAAAGCAGATGGAGGATAATTTTAAAGTCGCTCCTTCAGAATATTCACATGTAAAAAAGGTTATTGGTATAGTCAGTGGTAAGGGTGGCGTAGGAAAGAGCCTTGTTACAGGTCTTTCAGCTACAGCTATGAGCAAAAAAGGCTACAAGACAGCAATTATGGACGCTGATATTACTGGACCTTCAATTCCTAAAATGTTCGGTATTGGTAAGGCTAACTATGCTGACGAGAATCAGCTTCTTATTCCAGCTACTACTGAGGGTGGAATCAAGATCATGTCACTTAATATGCTGATGGACAATGAGACTGATCCAGTTGTTTGGAGAGGCCCTGTTATCGCAGGTATTGTTAAGCAGTTCTGGTCAGATGTTAACTGGGGCGATGTAGACTTTATGTTTGTTGATATGCCTCCAGGAACTGGAGATGTACCTCTTACTGTATTCCAGTCACTTCCAGTTGACGGTATCATCGTTGTTTCTACACCTCAGGAGCTTGTTGAGATGATTGTTGAGAAGGCAATCAACATGGCTAACATGATGGACATTCCTGTTCTTGGTGTTGTAGAGAATATGAGCTATATGAAGTGCCCTCATTGCGGAGAGCCAATCAACGTATTTGGTGAGAGCGGAATCGAGAAATATGCTGCTTCCAAGGGACTTGATGTTCTTGGAAGACTTCCTCTTGACCCAACTATAGCTGGCCTTTGCGATGCTGGTAAGGCTGAAGATATCGAGAACGAGTATATGGACAGTCTTGTATATGTTCTTGAAGGAATGATTGGTGCTGAGGAATAATTTCTTTTAACCAAAAGAAAGTATTGGGGTAATCTGTATGAAAATGAAACCTGAGAAAAACCAAGTGACTTGGGGAATCACCATCTTTGTGGTATGCGTATGCCTTATGTTGGCGTACTATGTCATTTTTGATGGAATGACAATTGCCAGGAACCTGGGGAATATCGTCGATTCATTATCTGGTATCATTATCGGAATTGTTATCGCCTATATTCTGATTCCTCTCCTGGAAGGCGTAGAACACAGAATACTCATGCCAATCTACAAAAAGCACGGATATGACGTATCTATCGCCAAGACAGCAGATAAGAAAAAGAGATCACAGATGCGTAAGATTTCTATTCTTATCACAATGACAGTATTTCTTATTTTGCTGTATAGCCTTTTTAGAGTCATTATCCCTCAGCTTGTCAGCAGTATACGAGAAATTGCCAATAATCTGCCTATGTATATCAAGAATATAGATGATTATTCCAATCTTTTCCTGGCAAATAATCCTGATCTTCAACAGATCATTGACTCACAGCTTGATAATTACTATGAAACACTTAGTAGTTACCTGACTCAGAAGCTTCTTCCGCTTCTTCCGGGTAACGTCAACACTATTGTCAGATATGCTTCCAGAAGCTTTATCTCAGGTATCAAGATAGTTTTTGATCTTGTTGTAGGTTTGATCGTTGCGATATATGTCCTTAATTCCAAGGAGCGCTTCACAACAAAAGGCAAAAAGATGGCTTATGCTGTTCTCAAGGAAAATGCGGCAAATGAGCTCATTAGCGGCTTTAGGTTTGTGAACTATACATTCCAGGGATTTATTGGTGGTAAGCTTGTAGACTCACTTATTATCGGTGTTATCTGCTATATTGGCTGTATAATACTCAAAATCCCATATCCAGTGCTGATTTCAGTTGTTGTTGGTGCTACCAATGTAATTCCTTTCTTTGGACCTTACATTGGAGGCGGCGTTGGTGCTTTGATCCTTGTGTTGATCAATCCTGTTAAGGCGCTGGTATTCCTTATTTTTGTAATTGTTCTGCAGCAGTTTGATGGAAACATCCTTGGACCTACAATTCTTGGTAACTCAACAGGCCTTTCGAGCTTTTGGGTTATCTTCGCGATCACACTGTTTGGCGGATTATGGGGCGTTGTTGGATTGTTAATCGGTGTTCCTATTTTTGCTGTATTCTATGCATTTGTTTCAAGGATCACTAATGTTCTTTTGGCTAGGAGGGGACTTGATACGCGCACCAATGAGTACGCGGATCTTGCGTACATAGAAGATGGCGAGTACAAGCTTCTTAGTGACAAGAATAATACCAAGCATAATGCCAGAAAGAACAGCTCTGCATTTAAAAAGCTGTTTCACTTTGATGTTAAAGCCAAGAAAAATGACAAAAAAACAGAGGATGAAACTAAGTAATTGTATTGAAATTGTGGCTTGACGTAGATAAGTAAAGGGTTATAATGGATACTAATTAGTACGTCAACGCATTAAAGTATGACAATAAAAACTGGGTATTTTATCCGGGTTTTGGAAGGGGATAGGAAGATGAGTAAAAAGAATTTGGACTGGGCAAATATTGGCTTTAGCTATATGGTTGCTGACAAGCGCTATGTATCTAATTTCAAAGATGGTAAGTGGGATGAAGGTACTCTTACAGAGGATTCAATGATCACTATCAGTGAGGATGCAGGCGTTCTTCATTATGCACAGGAGTGTTTTGAGGGACTTAAGGCTTACGAGACAGAGGACGGCAGAATCGTAACCTTCAGACCTGATCTCAACGCTAAGAGAATGGTTGATTCTGCAGAGAGACTTGAGATGCCTCCTTTCCCAGAGGATAGATTTATCAAGGCTGTAGAAGAGGTAGTAGCAGCTAATAAGGACTGGGTTCCACCTTATGGAAGTGGTGCTACACTTTATGTAAGACCTGTAATGTTCGCAACAGGTAATGTTATCGGTGTTAAGCCTGCTGATGAGTATCAGTTCAGAATCTTTGTTACTCCTGTAGGACCTTACTTCAAGGGCGGCGCTAAGCCAATCGTTGTTAAGATTTCTGACTTCGACAGAGCAGCTCCTCACGGAACAGGTAACATCAAGGCTGGTCTTAACTATGCTATGAGTCTTCACGCTATTGTGACTGCTCATGAAGAAGGCTTTGCTGAGAATGTATACCTTGATGCTGAGAGCAGAACATACATCGAAGAGACAGGTGGAGCAAACATCATTTTCGTTACTAAGGACGGAGGACTTGTAGTTCCTAAGTCACATACAGATTCAATTCTTCCTTCTATCACCAGAAGATCAATAGTTCATGTAGCTAAAGAGATTCTTGGACTTAACGTAGAGGAGAGACCTGTTAAGCTTTCTGAGGTTCCTGAGTTCGTAGAGATGGGTCTTTGCGGAACAGCTGCTGTTATCAGCCCTGTTGGCAAGATCAATGACCACGGCAAGGAAATCTGCTTTGCAAGCGGAATGGACGATATGGGTCCTGTAATGAAGAAGCTTTACGACACACTTACTGGTATTCAGATGGGTACAGTACCTGCACCAGAGGGATGGATTCACGAGATTAAATAATTTTTGACAGCTTAGGTGGGTCGAGACATGCATTGAAGGATGTTAGTCTCGGCCTATTTTGTTTTTACGACAGTTTTGGGGGCATCATATGCTAAGGGCTATAAAGTCATTTATTCATATGCTTTCTTTGGGCCAGAAATCCTGTGAAGAATATTGCCGCCAAAAGCGTTTACTACGCTTTGAAAAGTATGGAGGCAGAATGAACTTTCTTGCGCTTCATAACTTAGCGCATAGGATACTTGTGCCTTTTACTAAGCTATATATAGCTGGGGAAAAGAAAAAGCTCATTATTGTAAAAGATAGTAGAAAAAAGACTGATAAGCCAAAGATTTTTTGCCCTACCCATATAGGTGGCATGGATGTAGAAATGTCTTTTATAGCAATAAAAGAACCATGTATCTTTCTATTAGGAGATCCAAGAGAATTGTATAGAACCATGGATGGCTTTATGCTGCAACTAAGCGGAGTTATCCCTGTAGATGTAGATAGTAAGGAAGATAGAGCTGCTGCTAAGGCTACTATGGTTGATGTACTGCGAAAAGGTGGGAATCTGTTTCTTTTTCCTGAGGGCGTGCAGAATATCAGCCCTAATGCGCTATTGGGCAAGCTTTTTCCTGGGGCAGTTGAACTGGCTATCACTTGCGGGGCTGAAATAGTTCCGATTGCTATACATAAAGATAAGGGCACCTATTATGTAAGCATTGGCGAAAACATCAGCTATGAAGGTTATAGCGTGGATGATAAGATTAAGCTGACTAGAGAGCTACGTGATCATATGGCTACACTTAAATGGGAGATTATTGAGTCACTTCCTATGATTGACCATAGCGATGCCACTCAGAAGGTATATGAGGAAATGATAAATGACATCTTCAACATGAACACAAAGTATACGTGGACTATGGAAGATATCAAAAAGGGAATGTATAGGGAAAAAGGGGTCACATCCCCTGAAGAAGCGTTCTCGTTCATGGAAAAGCTGGTTCCAAGCAAAGATAATGCTTTTTTATATAATGAAACATCTGTTCCCTATTTCGAAGCGTAATGTGGTAAAATAATTAAGAGTTTGAAATAGTATTTAGTCGGGGGACTTTTAATTTGATCGCTTATGTAAATGGGATTCTTGAGAATCTAGAAGAAGGCAATGCTGTCATTGATGTGAATGGCATTGGCTATAATGTTAATATTTCAGGATCCACAATGGATAGAATGCCTGGTATTGGAGAGATGGTTAAGCTTTACACATATACCAATGTCAAAGAAGATGCATTCACATTGTTCGGATTTCTTTCCAGAGATGAACTTAATCTTTTTAAGATGCTTATAACAGTGAATGGAATAGGTCCCAAAGGGGGACTATCCATTCTCTCTGTTATGACGCCTGATGATCTGAGGTTTGCTATTATGGCTGGAGACAGTAAGTCACTTGCCAAGGCCCCGGGAATCGGCAAGAAGACTGCTGAGAGAATTGCGCTGGAGCTCAGAGATAAGCTCAAGGTTTCCGAGGATGAGCTTCTTGGTGGTGGCTCAACAGTTTCTGGTGATTCGATTACATCAGAGGGTGAGAATAGCGCTAGAGACGAGGCTGTTGCTGCGCTCGTGGCACTTGGTTATAACTCAGCGGATGCCATGAAGGCTGTCAGAAAGGTTCTTGCTTCTGACAAAGCAGCCGGAGAAGACACAGAGAAGCTTCTCAAGCTGGCTCTAAAAGAAATGTTCTAAGTCATAGACTATTATTGTAGATTGAACGGAAACTTACTATGGAAAAGAGAAAGATTAACACAACTGCAAGGGGGATAGATACTGCTGCTAATCAGGAAGATGCCAAGATAGAAGGATCTCTTCGCCCCAAGCGTCTTGATAATTATATAGGTCAGAAGAAGATCAAGGAGAGCCTCAAGATTTATATAGAGGCTGCCAAGAAAAGAGGAGACTGTCTAGATCACCTTCTCTTTTACGGACCTCCAGGACTTGGTAAGACTACACTTGCTGGAATCATTGCAGCAGAGATGGGAGTTAACATCAAGATCACCAGTGGTCCGGCTATTGAGAAGCCAGGAGATATGGCTGCGATTCTCAATAACCTCCAGGAAGGGGATGTACTCTTTGTAGATGAGATTCATCGTCTTAACAGACAGGTAGAGGAAGTTCTTTATCCAGCAATGGAGGATTATGCAATTGATATCATGATCGGTAAGGGCCCTACAGCGAGATCTATCAGACTTGATCTTCCTCATTTTACTCTTATCGGAGCAACGACACGAGCAGGAATGCTCTCAGCCCCACTTCGTGACAGATTTGGAATGATTCATAGGATGGAGTTTTATGATATCGACGAGTTATCTACGATTATCATGCAGTCCGCAGGTGTACTTGGAGTTGAGGTTGATGAAAAGGGCGCTGTAGAGATGGCTAGGCGCAGCCGTGGAACACCAAGACTTGCTAACAGAATCCTTAAGAGAGTCCGAGATTTTGCTGAGGTTAAGTATGATGGCAGTATCACTGAGGATGTGGCAGTTACGGCCCTTGATCTTATGGATGTAGATAAGATGGGACTTGACCATACTGACAGAAACCTTCTCATGACGATGATCGGTAAGTTTTCTGGTGGGCCTGTTGGTCTTGATACTCTGGCAGCTGCCATCGGAGAGGATGCAGGCACTATAGAGGATGTCTATGAGCCTTATCTTATCAAGAACGGATTCATCAACAGAACGCCCAGAGGCCGCGTGGTTACTGAGCAGGCGTATCATCATTTGGGGCTTGAAATGCCTGATACTAGTGAAGTATAATGGGTTGTAGTTGTAGATATTTGAGAGGGGATTTACTATGGCATCTAAGACTGATACCGAGGTAATCATCGGGGGAAAGGTTTTTACCTTAAGTGGATATGAGAGTGAGGAGTACCTTCAGAAGGTTGCATCCTATATCAATAACAAGATTGCTGAATACAACAAGATCGATGGGTTCAAGAGACAGCCGATTGATACTCAGAACGTTCTTTTGCAGCTGAATATTGCAGATGACTATTTTAAGTCCAAGAAGCAGATTGAGCTGATGGAGGAGCAGCTTTCTGAGAAAGAGAAGGAGCTCTATGACCTCAAACATGAGCTGATCGCTACACAGATCAAACTTGAGAACACTGAGAAGAATGGCAAGAACCTTCAGACCAAGCTTGATGATTCATCCAAGAAGATTATTCAGCTTGAGACTCAGATCAAGGGAACAGGTAGTAAAAAATAAGATTATTAAGGCTGTCCTAGTGACAGCCTTTATTATTGCAGAGCCTTTGTAGGTTTTAGATAAGGAAGTAAGAAATGCAGAAAAGAGTAGAGTTACTGGCACCAGCTGGTGGATATGAGACAATGGTGGGAGCTTTCAATGCTGGAGCTGACGCCGTATATCTTGGTGGATCCAAATTTGGTGCAAGAGCATATGCTGATAATTTTGACACCCAGCAGGTTCTGGATGCTATTTCTTATGCCCATTTACATGGTAAGAAGATATATATGACGGTCAACACTTTGGTCAAAGAAAAAGAGTTTGGCCAGGTGTATGATTTTATGCTTCCTTTTGCAGAGAAGAATCTGGACGGTGTAATAGTTCAGGACTATGGCGTTATGCGTCTGATAAGGGATGAGTTCCCAAATGTTGAACTTCATGCCAGCACTCAGCAGACAGTTACAGGCGTGCATGGAGCAAGACTGTTAAAAGAGCTTGGATGTTGCCGAGTAGTACCAGCCAGAGAGCTTAGCCTTATGGAGATGAAGGCTATCAGAGAAAATGCTGATGTAGAGGTAGAGGCATTTATTCACGGTGCTATGTGCTACTGCTATTCAGGAGTATGTCTTTTCAGTAGTATGGTTGGAGAGAGAAGTGGTAACAGAGGAAGATGCGCTCAGCCATGCAGACTCCCATATCAGCTGCAAGGGAAAGGCAGCGGAGAAGCCTATCCTCTTAGTCTTAAGGATATGTGCACCATAGACATGATTCCTGAGCTGATTAAGGCGGGAATTGATTCTTTCAAGATAGAAGGAAGAATGAAGAAGCCTGAGTATGCAGCAGGAGTTACATCTTTATATCGCAAATATATAGATATGTACTACGCTGATCCATCAAAAGATATAAAGGTTTCTGATGAAGATATGGAGATACTTAAGGGACTGTATCTCAGAACTGGTATAAGTGAAGGCTATTATCATCAGCATAATGGCAGGAATATGGTGACTATTTCATCACCTGCATATAACGGAACCTCTGACAAGGTTCTGGCTATGGTTAAGGACAAGTTCCTTCAGGGAGAACAGAAGATTAAATGCACAATTGATGCATATCTTACCCTTGATGAAGCAGCTGTTATTACTATGACAGTTAATAAAGATGGCGAGGAGCTTGTAGAGACAGTTACTGGAAGCGATGTGCAGGCAGCTTCCAAGAGACCAATGGATGAAGCGGCAGTTATCAAGCAGCTGGACAGACTGGGAAATACTCCTTTTGTGTCAGAAGCTATAAATGTCACTATAGAGGACAAGGAAACAGGAACAGGCATATTTGTTCCTGCAAGTGAGCTTAATGAGCTTAGAAGAGTTCTGACAGAGCAGATGCTGCAGAGACTTTCACAGGGTGCTGAAGCTATTAAGGCGACCGATGAGGCTGGAAATACAGGTAAGGGAAAAGAGTCTTGTGTAACATTCGGCGACGAATTGAACAATAAGCTTTATGGTGGTGCTATTTCTGAGCGCAAGGGAGACTACCACATCCTTGTTAATACAAGACCACAACTCAAGGCAGCTCTTAATGCCATTTCTGAGTATGGTGCAAAAGTCAGAATATATGTTGACTCAGATCTGTATTTTAATTTAGATGATTCTTTGGCTGACAAGGTGATTTCTTTTGTCAGGGAAGATAGAGCGGAGTTTATTGTTGCACTTCCATATGTGACCAGAGAAGAAGAGTTTGATGGAACCATAGACATTCTAGACGTTATTAAGAATGCAGATTCCAGGGGATTTACCGGAGTTTTGGTCAGAAACCTTGAACAGCTTGGCTTTATCAGGGAACATGAATATAAGGGAACTATAATTCTTGATTACGGCGTTTATGTATGGAATCAGAATGCAGCAGCTCTTTTATCAGAGCTTAATGGTGAAAGCGGCATTACAATAGATGAGGCTTCAGTTCCACTTGAGCTGACTATACATGAAGCCAAAGAATTGGCTAAAGCTTTGGATAGCAAGAGTCTTATGCCAAGGACTTATAACATCTACGGCAGAACACCTATGATGGTGAGTGCTGGCTGTGTCAAGAAAACTATGGATAAATGCAGCGGTAAGTTACATGAGTTTAACCGCGAAGAGATGAAGCTTGTAGACAGAATGGGGAATGTACTTCCTGTAACTACCAATTGCAGGAATTGTTTGAATGTGATTTGGAATGCTCATCCGACATCACTTCACAAGAAGCTTGATAATATTAGGAATATGCAGCTGTTTGATCATTTCAGGATTGATCTTACAACTGAAAGTATGGAGGAGAGTGCTTTGGTTCTTGGGGCCTTTTTGAACGGGGATAGACAAGCTTTTGAGACTATTGAGCAAAAAGGGTATACAACAGGTCACTTTAAGCGCGAAGTAGAATAGACTAATGGAATTATATGTGACTGAAATTTCTAAATATGTGATAACTCTTTTTCTTTTCCTGTATACGCTGGAGGCGTTTCTCGTTTTTACAAAGAAAACAGAGGAAAAGAGAAAGGGGATATACATCAGGCAGATAATCTGCATGTTTGCAGTGCAGATTGCCTGTTTTGTACAGATCCTTGCCAGAACCGGTAAGGTTCGTTACGCCTTCTTTTTTGCATTTCAAATAATAGTGTTTGCATCGGCAATAACACTTTTTTATCTGATCTATCCAGATGGTAATAAGCTGATAATGAACAACTGCGTAATGCTGCTGATGATCGGTATGATCATACTGACGAGACTATCCTATGACAAAGCAATGAAGCAGTTCTTCATCATAACAGCTTCATTTATCATCGGATTCTTTGTGCCTGAGATGATTTTCAGGTTCAATTTCCTCAAGAAGTTTACTTGGATATATGCAGGTGTTGGAATACTTGCCATAGGTATAGTTCTGATACTTGGAGCAACCGTCAATGGATCCAAGATCAATTATTCCTTTGCTGGTATTACCTTCCAGCCTTCAGAAGTGGTCAAGATAGTATTTCTGTTCTATATGGCTGCGGCCCTTAATCAGGTGGAGGGACTATTTGACCTGTTCCTTTTATCTGTTATATCTGCAGCACACGTTATTATCCTTGTGTTATCCAAGGATCTTGGAAGCGCACTGATTTTCTTTGTGATATATCTGGCACTTATTTATATTGCTACTGAGAATATCGGATATTTGGGAATAGGCCTTGCGGCGGGAGCTATAGCGAGTGTTGTTGCCTACAAGCTCTTTTCCCATATTCAGGTCAGAGTTAAGGCATTTATTGACCCATTCAGTGATATAGAAAAGTCAGGCTATCAGCTGTCACAGTCGCTGTTTGGAATTAGTAGTGGCTGCTGGTTCGGACTAGGACTATACGGTGGTTCACCTCAGTCCATTCCTTATGTTGAGCAGGACTTTATTTTCTCTGCAATTGCAGAGGAGCTGGGTGTAATATTTGCAGTACTGATGATACTCATATGCGTTAGCACCTTTATTATGATGCTTCAGGAAGGCTATTTTATCAGAGACAAATTCTACAGACTTGTTATTACAGGAACAGCTGTGGCTTACATATTTCAGACATTTCTTACAATCGGCGGAGGATCCAAGTTTATTCCTCTGACCGGTGTAACACTGCCGCTTGTTAGTTATGGCGGAACTTCAGTACTGGTGACGATCATTATGATCATGATTGCTGAAGGTGTCTGTATGATAAGGCAGGACGAGATTTATGAAGCCAGAGAAAAGAGACGTAGAAAGTTGGAGGCGCAGAGGCGTGGACAGGATAAGGGATACGAGAGAAGAGCAGGTCAGGCCAGAGAAATCAGACAGGCCGGACAGGGCTTTGAGAATAGATAAAAGAGATAATTCAAAGCGTAAGAAAAAGAAAATAAGATCAAAGCCTATTATTGTTCTGGGAAGCTTTTATTCAGTGCTGTTTGCTGCGCTTATTATCTATATCTGCAACTATGCTTATAGTAACAGGCAGGTACTTCTTAATAACAGCTATAACACAAGACAGCAGATACTTCTGGCTCAGAACTACAGAGGCCAGATACTTTCAAGAGACGGCGATGTTCTTGCCTATACTACTACAGGAGAAGATGGCAAGGATAAAAGAGTATATCCCTACGAAAGAGAATTTGCTCATGTAGTAGGTTATTCTACAAATGGTAAGGCTGGAATAGAGTCAGCTGCCAATTACTATCTCATCAATACCAGTATTGACCTTCAGGATAAGGTTAAGCTTGATGCACAAGGCTCCAAATATCCTGGAGATAACGTATATACAACTCTTGATGTTAAGCTTCAGGAGGTTGCATTTAATGCCCTTTCTGCCAGAAAGGGAGCTATTGTTGTAACTAATCCCAAGACTGGTGAGGTACTGGCTATGGTTTCCAAGCCGGATTATGATCCTAACACTATCGCTCAGGACTGGGACAGCCTGATTGCTGATAAATCTCCTGATGCCAAGCTCCTTAACAGAGCAACTCAGGGGGTATATCCTCCGGGATCTACCTTCAAGATTGTTACAGCTCTTGCATATTTAAGAGACCATCCAAGCAATTATCAGGACTACAGATTTAGCTGTAACGGAAGATTCACCTATGAAGGCAATACGATTCAGTGCTTTCATGGTGAGAATCACGGCGCTGTGAACTTCACAAGCTCTTTTGCTAAATCCTGTAATTCATCCTTTGCCAATATGGGCGTTGATATAAAGAGATCTACCTTTAACGATACGCTCAAGGATCTTTTGTTCAACACTGAGCTTCCGATTACAACTCTTTATTCAAAGAGCTCAGCTATTTATGATGCATCCACAACTACTGACGATGTAATGCAGCTCTCTATTGGACAGGGAACAACTACTGTAACACCAATGCACATGAATATGATCACCTGTGCTATTGCTAATGACGGCGTACTCATGAAGCCATACCTTGTTTCGGCCGTTAAAAGTGATACTGGTAAGCTTGTTAAGAGCTTCTCGTCTGAGAGCTACAAGAGACTGATCTCACAGAATGAGTCTGATATTCTCACAGAGATGATGGAGCAGGTTGTACAGTCAGGAACAGCCAGCAAATTAAAAGGTCTTTCCTATACAGCAGCTGGTAAGACAGGTTCTGCTGAGTATAACACATCAACTTCAGATTCACATGCCTGGTTTACTGGATTTGCGCCTGCTGATGATCCTGAAATATGCGTAACTATCATAGTTGAAGATGCTGGTAGTGGCGGAAGCTATGCTGTACCTATTGCAAAAAGAATATTTGATGCATACTTCGGTGTCGAATAATTTTGTGTTATCATAGATAATATGATGAAATTACAGAAATGCTTATTGGGCTGTGATTTCGCTTATGAGTTATATGGGGAAGAGCGGTAATGAAAAAAGGCGGATTTTGCCAGTTTTACAGGAATTTATATTGGGGTAATAATGTCAAAAAGAGAACGCTTGTTAAGTGGAAGCTCTATACCGGAAGTGGGCAGTTCAATATCTACTGCGTCACCAAGGCTATGGATGATAATGACCAGCTTGATATTATTCATTGTGCGTTTCTCAAACAGCAGTATTATCGCAAGCATCCCGTTTTGATCTATGGAATAGCCTCAAGCTATGAGGAAGCTGTTGATATAGTACTGAGAATATCACAGGAAGCTTCCAATGTCGGAATGGATGGAAGGCTTTTGGACTATTTACTCTTGGAAGAATAATTTTGTTGGGAGCAGTTTATGCTTACGGGGATACTAACTGTACTTAAGATAATTGGAATAACACTGCTGGTGATTCTGGCAGATGTGCTTCTTATACTGATTCTTGTTTTGTTTGTTCCTGTCAGGTATCGCCTTGATGGAACCATTCCGGAAACGGACCTTGAGCAGGGCTTTGAGCTGGAGAAGATAATAGGTTCTGCCAGATTCTCCTGGCTCCTTCATTTTGTCAGCGGTGGAATCGAATATCCTGAGAAAAGGGAATTTTCGGTCAAAGTTCTTGGAATACAGATTTTACCTAAGAAAGAGAAGCCTGATAAAAAGAAAAACAAGAAAAAAGAGGATAGGGCTGAAGAAATAAAAGAAGAAGCAGCCGAAGATACCACAGAATTCGAAGCTACTGAAACTGTCGAGGAAAATACAGAGAATGAAGTAATTCAGAATTCTGAAGCTACTGAATCAGACGACACAGAAAATGCTTCAGGAAATGATAAAGAATCAGAGTCAGAATCCGATACAAATACTAGAAACGATTCAGAAGATAAAGCGCTGATAGAAATTGTATGGGACATTATTGAAAAGGTCGAAAATATTCTAAAAACGCCACAAAATGTGCTTGGAAAAATCCAATATACAATATCTAGAGTTTGTGGTAAGATAGGGATGATAAAAACTACACTTGAAAACGATATTTTCAAGCGGGCATTTGAGCTGGTTAAGGGCAAACTTATCAAACTTATCAAGATGATCTTACCGGATAAATCCAAGGTGGATTTGATGCTTGGACTTGGAGATCCTGCAGATACAGCGCAGGCCATGGCAGCTTATGGAGCTCTTTATCCTGTCCTTTTTAAGAGCGTAACATTCAGACCTGATTTTGACAGGAAAGTTATTTATGCAGATGCTCATTTTAAGGGGCACATTACACTGTTTACAGTACTGTATTGTGTGTGCGTCTGCTACTTTAATAAAGATGTGAAAAAAGTCATCAAAAGATTTAAAAAGATTTTAAATTCTTGATGGAATCGTTGGAGGTGTATAGTGAGTAATTTTAATGAGGTTGTGGAGTCTTTACTTGGAGGAATGAACAAAATTATGGCAGCCAAGACCGTTGTAGGTGAGGCTACCAAGGTTGGTGATACAATAATTGTTCCACTTGTTGATGTATCTTTTGGAGTAGGAGCAGGTTCTTCAGAAGCCGACAAGAAGAATGGCGGCTGCGGAGGCTTTGGTGCCAAGATGTCACCGAGCGCAGTTCTTGTTATCAAGAATGGTTCAACTAAGCTTGTTAATATCAAGAACCAGGATGCTGTTACCAAGGTACTTGATATGGTGCCAGATATTGTAGACCGTTTTTCAGCCAAGAAAGAAAACATGATGGATGATGATGAGGCGGTAGATATAGCTTTCCCAGACGAGGAATAGTTTGTGCCTCTTCTTAGGGGGTATCCATATGGATGAAAGAAGAAACATTGAAGAAATTATCTTAAACGGAACAGAGGATGATCTTGCACAGCTCCGTTTATGGCTCTTTAAAGAGAGTGTGAGACTTGAGAATCAGGAGAGTGCTCTTGAGGACAAGTATGCCAGATTAGAAGCGGATGAGATGGCGTTTAAAGAGAGAATGGACGCTCTTGAGCGCAGGCTTGAGACTGCTACCAAGAAACTGGATACTGACAAGGCTTTGTTTGATCAGAGACTTCGTATTCTTAATAATGGCTTTGCTCAGCTCAACAGTGATAAAAAGAAGCTTGAGGCTGATTTCATGAGGCTTGAGAGAGAAAAAGCCTGCCAGAGACAGAATGAGTATGATGCTCTTGATCTTTTGTTCAGAGGAGTAGACAGTGCACTCACTCTTAAAAAGAGATATAAAGATCTTATGAAAATGTTTCATCCTGATAATATTTCTGGTGATGAAGAGATGGTTCAGCTTATTAATGCTGAATACGCCGCTCTTTGTAGACAGTTTAATATCAGTATTATCAACTGAAAATACATGTTATGTAGCTAATTGATGCACATAATTGCGACATACATAAAATATTAATTTGTTTGGTGGGGAATAATATGGTATCGTTAACAAGTCATTGCTCATTAGGGCAATGACTTGTATATGTTAATAGGGGATTTTGCAGTATTACTGCGGTGTAATGCTGTGTCTGGCGATTCTGCCGGAATTTTCAAAAATTAAAATTATTATATTGACACACTCGAACGTTTGTTTTATTATTTTAAATATACAGAACGGGTGTTCTTGGAAGGAGATTAGTATGGAAAGAGAAGATAAACAAAAAGCATTAGAGGCAGCACTTGGACAGATTGAGAAGCAGTTTGGTAAGGGCGCTGTTATGAAGCTTGGAGATTCATCTGATACTATGAATGTCGAGACAATCCCAACAGGATCACTTAGTCTTGATATAGCACTTGGCCTTGGTGGAATCCCTAAGGGCAGAATTATTGAGATTTATGGACCAGAGTCCAGTGGTAAGACCACTGTAACTTTACATATGATTGCAGAAGTACAGAAGAGAGGCGGTATTGCAGGTTTCATCGATGCTGAGCATGCTCTTGATCCTGTATATGCCAAGAATATCGGCGTAGATGTTGATAACCTCTATATTTCACAACCAGATAGTGGTGAGCAGGCTCTTGAGATTACAGAGACAATGGTTCGTTCAGGTGCTATTGATATCGTAGTAGTTGACTCAGTTGCAGCTCTTGTTCCTAAGGCTGAGATTGATGGAGATATGGGTGATTCACATGTGGGTCTTCAGGCAAGACTTATGTCACAGGCTCTTCGTAAGCTTACAGCTGTAATCAGTAAGTCTAACTGTACTGTAGTATTTATCAACCAGCTTCGTGAAAAGGTTGGTGTTATGTTCGGTAATCCAGAGACAACAACCGGTGGACGTGCTCTTAAGTTCTATTCTTCAGTACGTATGGATGTTCGTCGTATCGAGGCTATCAAGCAGAACGGCGAGGTGATCGGTAACAGAACAAGAGTTAAGGTTGTTAAGAATAAGATTGCGCCTCCATTCAAGGAGGCTGAATTCGATATCATGTTTGGTAAGGGAATCTCAGCTACTGGTGATATCCTTGATCTTGCTGCTGGCGTTGATATTGTCAATAAGAGCGGCGCTTGGTACCAGTATGAAGGCGAGAAGATTGGACAGGGTAGAGAGAATGCTAAGCTTTATCTTGAGAACAACCCAGCAATCCTCACAGAGATTGATGCCAAGGTAAGAGCTCACTATGGTCTTCCTGTAGATGGCGCTGCTGTTGCAGGCAAGGCAGATGAGGCAGCTGATGAGGCAGCAACATCTTCTGCTAAGAAAACAAAAGCATCTAAATAATAGTACTCGGCAAGTGATGAATCGGTGACCTTAGGGTCACCGATTTTTACTAAATAGTATGAGCTTAGGAGATGACATGATAGTTACAGATGTAGCTGAACTTGATAAGAAGCGTTGCAAGATATTTATAGATGGCGAATTTGCCTTTGTTTTATATAAGGGAGAGCTTCGAGAGTATGAAATTAAGGCTGGTTCAGAGCTGACTATGAATAATTATGAGGAAATTACTGGAGTTCTTTTACCTAAACGTGCCAAACTGCGTGCAATGAATCTTCTTCAAAAGAAGGACTACACTGAGAAACAGCTTCGTGACAAGCTTCATGAAGGATTATACCCCTCAGATATTATTGATGATGCCATTACTTATGTGAAATCCTATAGATACCTTGATGATGAGCGCTTTGTCAGGGACTATATAACTTACCATATGGAGATGCGCAGTAGGACCAGGATTATTCAGGACCTAACAGGTAAGGGAATCAGTAAGGATGTTATACTTCCTATCATAGAAGAGTTATATGAACAGGCAAATGAAGCATCTGATACTGATATAGAGCAGGAACAGATTGCTAAACTCCTTGAGAAAAAACATTATAGTGATGACCTGGAATACAAAGAGAAGCAGAAGATTATGGGCTTTTTATTAAGACGAGGGTATTCTATGGATAGCATTAGAAAAGCCATGAATCAATACGATTGATGATTTTATAAATACGAGATAAAGAAAGCCGCAATTTCGTAAAAAAAAGATTAAATATACGAAAATGCGGTTTTTTTTAATGCCCAAAAGCGTGATAATAATTGTGCACGGTTTAATTGATGTTTTGCATATTTATTAGGAGGTATCATGAATAAGAAGAGACCGACTATAATTTGCGCTGTATTATTGGCAGGCATCTTAACGGCCTGTGGTAGTACTACAGCTGCAACAGTCAGCGTAGGCATGACTGGCTCAGATGTAATTGGTAGTGGCAATGCGTCTTATACTAAGCCTTCTTCCATTACAATTATGGTAGATGGAACGCTTGTCACACAGGAAAACGGTAGAGATGAGTTTGAAAAACAGTGGGAGGCTTTGACTGGAATAGACCTTATAATTATACAGCCAGAGCATGACGTATATTACGAAGAGGTAACAAAGGCCTTTGAATCTGGTGATTTGCCGGATGCAGTGCTTCTGAGTTCGACATATTACACTTCTTATGCTGCAAAAAATTATCTTGCTGATTTATCCACCTATTATCAGGGCTCTGACCTTCAGGCAAGAATCCAGGCTGAAGGAAAGGAAAGTCTTATCGATGGTATCAGAATCAACGGTAAGCTTTATGGCATCAGCCCTACAAGAGGAAATGGATGTATTACCTACATCAAGAAAGCATGGCTTGATAATGTTGGAATGAAAGCACCTACTACTTATGATGAATATCTTGCTATGCTGAAGGCTTTTACTGAAGAGGATCCAGACGGTGATGGAATCAGAGGCAATACTTATGGCGTATCTGCTGCAGGTATTATCAATAATGAGGCACCTTATACTAATTATCTTCCAGAGTTTTATCAGGATGCGTATCCATCTTTTTATCAGAAGGATGATGGAACATGGGTTGATGGTTTCATGGAAGATAGCATGAAGGCAGCTCTTACAAGGATTCGTGATGCTTATTCTAAGGGTTACATAGATAAGGACATCGTCGATAATGGTACAGGCGACTGTAGAGATAAGTTCTATGCTAATGAGTATGGCGTTTTTACATACTGGGCAGGTAACTGGGCGCAGACTCTGTCAAATAAACTTAAGGAAGCTGAGGTGGATGGAGAGCTAGTAGCACTTCCTCCTATAGCAGAGACCGGAGCATATCTTGAAAGAGTGGCTCCGGTTTGGTGCATTACTTCAGCCTGCAAGAATCCATCAGGTGTCTACAAGTATTTCCTTGAGACCATGAATGATGGCGGAGAAATGGAGCTTCTTTGGACCTATAGTCCTATTTCAGACAGTTATGCCAAGAACCATATTGACCATTTGATCGCTACTGTAACACTGGCTAATGACCCAGGTAAGGTTACAGAGAAACAGGCAGAAGCTTTGAAACTCTTTAATGAAAATAGTGTTATGGCAGATCTTCCATATGGTACAGAAGCATTTTCTATTTATAACGATGATCTAATGGCTCTTAAGAAAGAGTTAGTTAAAAAGGTGGTAATTGACGGGGCTGATATGGACTCAGCATATGCAGAATTCGAAGCGGCAAATGGAGTATATATGTCCCAGGCAATAGTGGATTCACTGAATGCTGAGTAAGGAGGCAAATCGATGAAGAACAAGAGAGGTTTTAGATGTAGTATTAAGGCTAAGATTCTTATTGGTAGTGTTCTTATCAATATTATCGTATGTACAGTAATGGGTATTGCAATCTACCGCTCAGTACAGGATAGTTACGTACAGTCAGCTGCCAAGAATACGCTTTCAATATGTCAGATTGCAGCTAAACAGATCAATGGTAATCTGCTTGGCCTTTTGGAGGCAGGAGGAGATGAGAGTTATGCCAATACTGTTATGAGAGAAGATATGGCAGTTGTAGCTGATTCTGCTAATATCAGTTCTATCTATACTGCTGGAGAAAGAGGCGGATCACTTGTTTATCTGTCAACTCCTGCATCAGAGGGCATTTCAATTGGATCGCCAATCGACGGCGCAGATACTGACGGTATAAATAAAGCTATGAGCTCAGATGGCTATGTATCAACAAAGGTTGAAAAGAATGCTTCCGGTGTTGAATACATTAAAGCATTTGCTCCGATCAAGGATGCATCAGGAAAGGTTGTAGGTGCTCTTGGTATCGATTATATCGTTTCTGATCTGACTGCTTCTTTAAAGAATATAGTTGAAAAGATCATTATCATTGCTGCTGTAATGGCTGTTATTTCCGCTGTTATTTCATTTATCATGGCTAATGGTATCGGTTATGGCCTTGGTGTTGTTGATAAGAAGATTTCTGATCTTGTTAATAACAATGGTGATCTTACGCAGAAGATTGAAATCAAGGGGAACGACGAAGTATCTGATATCGCAGATAGTATCAATGAACTTCTGGAATATATCAGAGGCGTAGTACATTCTATCTTTGATAGTTCAAATAAGCTTTCAGGGTCTGTAGAAACAGCACTTGATACTACAGTTAGAACTAACGATCAGCTTGATGGCGTTTCTGCAACCATGGAGCAGATGAGTGCAGCAATGGAAGAAACTGCAGCTTCACTTGCACAGGTTCAGGGTTCTACTAACAAGATTAAAGAAGATGTACAGGGAATGTACAGCAGTGTTCGTGAAGGAACAGATTACGCAAGTGAGATGGAAGAGCGTGCTAAGGAAATGAGAAAGCATGCTGAAGAAGAGACAGAGGCAGCAAGAGAAGCAGCTGACAACATGACAGAAGGTCTTAATGATAAGATTGAAAAATCTAAGGCCGTTGAACAGATCAGTGGTCTTACTCAGACAATCCTTGAGATTGCATCTCAGACTAACCTTCTTTCACTTAATGCAAGTATTGAGGCAGCAAGAGCTGGTGAACATGGAAAGGGCTTTGCAGTAGTTGCTGGAGAGATCAGCAGCCTTGCTACAAGCTCAGCTGATACAGCCAAGAAGATTCAGGTTATTTCTGAAGAAGTTATTGGTAATGTTAAAGAGCTTGCAGATGAAGCAACCAAGATGGTTGACTTCGTAAGAGAAAAGACAATCGGTGGATATCAGCAGCTGATGGATACCGGTGTTCAGTATCAGGATGATGCTCAAAAGATTTCTGAAATGCTCCGCAACGTAGAAAATGCTTCGCAGAACATCGAGAATTCAATGAATTTCGTATCCCAGGCAATGAGCGATGTTGCTACAGCAGTTGATGAAAGTGCTAAGGGAATTGGAGATGTAGCAGGTGCTGTTACTGAGATGTCAGATAACATGAAGGAAAATAAAGCTGTTGTAAATGAGAATGCACAGATTGCTCAGCAGCTTGATGGAGAGGTTAATAAATTCAAATTCTGACAGGCATTTGAATAGATTTTTTCTATATTTTCTTGTGTGTGAATGCTGAAGATGGCCGTATTTCCTCGCTTTTGGGAATGCGGCCATCTCTTTAATTGAAGTTTATCTTCTTGACACTGAACTTTATAAAAGGTAAAATTTAAGTGTTGTAAAATTGTATTTATGTGCGTTATTTATGGGTGTTTTATAGCACACTATACAAAATATTGTACAATGAAAATTGAATAAGGAGGTGCTCCTGTAATGCCAGGTATTATTATTGCAGTAGTAGCAACTCTTGTCATTTCTGTACTTGTAACTTGGGTTTTGTCAAACTCATACCATAAAAAGGTAACTGAGGGGAAAATCGGAAGTGCTGAGGAAAGGGCAAGAAAGATTATTGACGAAGCACTCAAAACTGCTGAGGAGACAAAGCGTGAGAAACTTTTGGAAGCCAAGGAAGAAGCGTTAAAGACACGTAACGAATTGGAGAAGGAAGTTAAGGACCGTAGAAACGAGGTTCAGCGCTCTGAGAGAAGAGTTCAGCAGAAAGAGGAAAACGTCGAGAAGAGATCGGAAGCGATTGAGAAGAAAGAGCAGAGTCTTAATGCTCGCGAAGAGGCGCTTAACAAGAAGAGTGAAGAGGTTGCTAAGCTGAATGAACAAAGGCTACAGGAACTTGAGAAAATCTCTGGCTTAACCTCCGAGCAGGCAAAAGAGTATCTTTTAAAGATCGTTGAGGATGATGTTAAACATGAATCAGCTGTCATGATCAAGAACATGGAAGCTGAGGCAAAAGAGGAAGCAGATAAGAGAGCTAAGGAAATCGTAGTAAACGCTATTCAGCGTTGTTCTGCAGATCATGTTTCTGAGACTACAATATCTGTTGTACAGCTACCTAATGATGAAATGAAGGGTAGAATCATTGGTAGAGAAGGAAGAAACATTAGAACACTTGAGACAATGACTGGTGTGGATCTCATTATTGATGATACACCGGAGGCAGTTGTTATCTCTGGCTTTGATCCAATTCGTAGAGAGGTTGCTCGTATAGCTCTTGAGAAGCTTATTGTAGATGGTCGTATCCATCCTGCAAGAATCGAGGAAATGGTTGAGAAGGCACAGAAGGAAGTAGCTGCCAAGATCAAGGAGGAAGGTGAGAATGCCGCTATCGAGGCTGGTGTTCACGGACTTCATCCAGAAGTTATCAAGATTCTTGGTCGTATGAAGTTTAGAACAAGTTACGGCCAGAACTGTTTGAAGCATTCTGTAGAGGTTGCACAGCTGTGTGGACTTCTTGCTTCAGAACTTGGACTTGATGTGAGAGTTGCTAAGAGAGCAGGTCTTTTACATGATATTGGTAAGGCTGTTGATCATGAGCTTGAAGGCTCACATATTCAGCTTGGTGTTGATATCTGTAAGAAGTACAAGGAATCACAGATTGTTATCAATGCAGTTGAGGCTCATCACGGTGACGTAGAGCCACAGTCTCTTATAGCAGTTCTTGTACAGGCTGCTGATACAATTTCGTCAGCAAGACCAGGTGCTAGAAGAGAGACACTTGAAACATACACATCCAGATTAAAAGAACTCGAAGAAATCACCAATAGCTTTAAGGGTGTTGATCACTCATTTGCTATTCAGGCTGGTCGAGAAGTCAGAGTAATGGTTGTTCCTGAGCAGGTTTCTGATGCAGATATGGTGCTCATGGCTCGTGATATTGCCAAGAAGATTGAGGACGAGATGGAATATCCCGGACAGATCAAGGTTAATATTATCAGAGAGAGTAGAGCAACAGATTACGCGAAGTAAAAAATTAAGAGGTTATCCTTATTGGATAGCCTCTTTTTTTATGTTCTTAAGATTTTTTAGATTGATTATGTATTTTAGCAGTATGCTAAGAACTGTAGTTAACAAAATCTCTTCTACAAACAGAAGAAGTACCTGAGCGTTGCTGAAAGCAGAATTAAGTCCCTGCTTGGACAGATACAGTATAACTGCGTGATGAATAAGGAAATATTCATAGCTGTAAGATGCCAAAATATCAACCACCTTCATTACCTTAGGTGCTTTAGAGAAAACACCTTCAAGGCTTTCGAATATCAGATATACAGACAGGCACTGTATCGGAATCTGGAAATCTTCAGTTCCTGCCATCCTGGTAGGATACAAGAGGAAGAATAGGAAAATGGCGCCTGCTATAAAAGGCGTTAATTTCTTTCTGTCTGAAATAGTCAGGGCCAGGTTCATTCCCAGGATAAAATCAAAGATCTTAAGTGCCATATTCATATATGGTGGTACTTCTATGAAGCCTGGAACATAGAAATAAAAAATACAAATAAAAACAAAATAGATTATGGAAGTGGTCAATGTGATCAGTCTGTTTTTCAGCATACAGAATCTCAGTATTGGGAAGAAAATGTATATCAGAATGAGACAACCTAAAAACCACTCTCCAATTCCGAGAGAGCACGTAGGAACACCAAAGTTCTCTAGATAAGCGTCCATACCAAACAGCGTAAATATAAAGCTGTAGGGCTTAAGCACTTTATCTCCGAAAGGGGCTTTGATAGACATATCCCCAATGCCCAGTAAAAAGATAAAATAGCAGACATAAACAATATAAAAAGGAATGAGAATCTTGATAAATCTCTTTATATAGAAGTCCTTGATATTAAAGTTGTTCTTAGTGGCAAGCATGAGGCCTGCTCCAGACAACATAAAGAAGAGACCAACGCCGATCTTGGCAATATGCATATTGGCATTTTCAAATAAAAAGCTAATACTTTCGTGCTGCCTGATTCCATATATATAAAGAGTTATCAACATGTGATAGAATACAATAGAGATCATTGATAAGACTCTTAGTACATTCATAAAGTTATATCTTTTTTTCATACATCGCTCCAAGTGTTTTGACTTTGTCATATTATGATACATCAATACATGGGGCTAGTTCAATAAATAAGAGCAGGTAAGCACTTGAAAGAATAAATTGCACGCAATATAATATAATCTTAATACGATAATTATGGAGGAGATGCTATGCACGAATCAGGTGAAGATTACATCGAGACAATATACCTTCTTAAAAAGAAAAAGGGAACAGTCCGCTCAATAGATGTAGCTAATGAACTTGGCTTTTCAAGACCTAGTGTTTCAAGAGCTGTAGGTATTCTCAAGGAGAATGGCCTTATCACAGTTGAAAAGGATGGAGAGCTTACTCTTACAGAGGAAGGACTTAAGACTGCCAAGCATGTATATGAGAAGCACACTAACCTTACCAAGTTTCTCATGATGACAGCTGGAGTCAGCGCTGAGGTTGCAGAGAATGATGCATGCAGAATCGAGCACATCATCAGTCCTGAGACTTTCAGAGGAATTAAAAAGTATATGAAGGAACATAAGGAACAGTAAATATGTTACCAGAACAATTTTGCGTTAGAATGCAGGGGCTTCTTGGTGAAGACGAGTATGACAGCTTCATCAAAAGCTTTGGTGAAAATGAAGAAAGGTACCATGCCCTTAGGGTTAACAGGCTCAAGGCAGGAGAAACAATAGATGTTGAGCTTGCTGCTATAGGAATCAGTGCGGACCAGGTCCCATGGGAAGAGGATGGCTATTACTATGAAGGAGAAGCTGCTCCTGGTAAGAGCCCATATCATGAGGCTGGTCTGTATTATATTCAGGAACCAAGTGCAATGGCGCCTGTCCACTTCCTTGATCCAAGGCCTGGCGAAAGAATTCTTGATCTGTGTGCAGCTCCTGGTGGCAAGTCTACTCAGATTGCTACCAAGATGGCAGGAGAAGGACTTCTTATCACCAATGAGATAAACAGGGATAGAGCCAGGATTCTTTCGCTTAATGTTGAGAGACTTGGAATCAGAAATGCGCTTGTGCTTAATGAGACACCTGAGAGCCTATCGGGTGTGTTTGAAGGCTATTTTGATAAGATCCTGGTAGATGCTCCATGTTCAGGAGAGGGAATGTTCAGGAAGAATGAGAACGCATCCTCTGAGTGGAGCCCCGAGAATGTGGAACTTTGCGGAGACAGGCAAAAAGGAATACTGGAGCATGCAGCTATGATGCTGCTTCCAGGGGGACGCCTTGTGTATTCCACCTGTACCTTTGCAGTCAGAGAAAATGAAGAGTCTATCTTCAGATTCCTTGCAACTCACCCTGATTTCCATGTTAAAAAGGTGGAATTGTTTGAGGGAATGGCAAATGGCAATCCTTCCTGGATATCTGATAAGTGCCTTGAAGAAGCAGGACTATCCGAGGAAGAGTCAAAGCGTATCCTTGCAGAAGTAGGCGATTCAATAAGGCTATGGCCTCACAAACTAAGAGGAGAGGGCCATTTCTTATGCGTGCTTGAAAGGGAAGGACAGCTTCTTGACAGGGAAAAAGATAATTATGTCCCTGGAGGTCGTAACCTCCCAGCCAAAAAAGAAATCCAAAAGCTCTTTGCAGAGTTTGCAAGTGAAGCGCTTGTGTTTGCTGATAAGGATAAGATGCTGCTTAAAAGTGGCATCAGTCTTGCTGGCACACTCTTTATGTTTGGAGAACAGCTCTATCTGTGTGATGACAGGATGCCTGGAATAAATGGCCTTAAGTGCATGAGGCCAGGACTTCACCTTGGCACTGTCAAAAAAGACAGATTCGAGCCATCACATGCACTAGCTCTTGCTATCAGAAGTGAAGATGCAGTGAACACTATTTCTTTTGCTGAGGACAGCGCTGATATCAGGCAGTTTCTCAATGGACAGACTCTTAGATGTGACAAGAGCGCAGCAAAGGGGTGGACTCTTATTACAGTAGGACAGTACAGCATCGGCTGGGCTAAGCAGGCTTCAGGCATGCTCAAGAATCACTATCCAAAGGGACTTAGAATTAATTACTGATTATTATGATTTAGAAATATTTTCTTTATGAGGGAGATTATAGATTCAGGGGTTTGTGAAATTGCGTAAGTTATTGGTATATCTTAAGGACTACAGAAAAGAAACAATATTAGGACCACTTTTTAAGCTGCTTGAGGCATCCTTTGAGCTCATGGTGCCTCTTGTAATCGCAGCAATGATCGATAAGGGAATTGCTAATGGGGATAAAGGGTTTGTTATCAGAATGTGCCTTATCCTCGTTTTACTTTGCTTTGTGGGCTTTATCAGTGCAGTAACTGCACAGTATTTTGCAGCCAAGGCCGCTGCAGGTTTTGCCAAGAAGACCAAGAAAGCTCTGTTTGATAATATTCAGAAACTCTCTTTTTCTGATATGGACAGAGTAGGAACTGCTGCCATGATCACCAGAATGACCAGTGACATGAACCAGGTACAGCAGGGCGTTAACATGACTATAAGGCTGCTGCTTCGTTCGCCATTCGTTGTATTTGGCGCACTTGTTATGGCGTTTACGATCGATGTAAGGCAGGCAGCTATCTTTGCTGTGACTATTGTTCTTTTGTTCATAGTTGTGGCATCTATTACAGCCTGGAGTATCCCCAGATATGAGAAGATTCAGAGTAGTCTCGATGTGCTTCTTAGATTCACAAGAGAGAATCATACAGGCGTAAGGGTTATCAGAGCCTTCGGACTTGAAGCAGAGGAAAAAGACAAATTTAATAAGCAAAGTAATATTCTCATGGGTATGCAGAAATTCGTTGGTGGCGTAACAGCCCTTATGAATCCTGTTACTTATGCTATTCTCAACCTGTCTATTGCTTACCTTATTTACAAAGGAGCTTTCTATGTTAATTCAGGAGAGCTTACACAGGGTCAGGTTGTAGCTCTTTATAACTACATGTCACAGATTCTTGTTGAGCTTATTAAGCTTGCCAACCTTGTGGTTACTATTACCAAGGCTGTTGCCTGCGGTAACAGAGTTCAGGAGCTTATGGAGCTCAAGTCATCCATGCAGGATGGAACTGTTATAACCTTTGAAACTACTGAAAACCACGTTGTATTTGATAATGTCTGCATGCGCTATGAGGGCGACAGTGCAGATTCACTTGAGAATATTTCTTTTACCGCAAAAAGAGGTGAGAAGATCGGTGTCATCGGTGGAACCGGTAGTGGTAAGTCTTCTCTTATAAATCTTATCCCAAGATTCTATGACGCAAGAGAAGGTAGTGTATCAATTGACGGACTCGATGTCAGACAGTACAGCATGGAAGCTCTCAGGGAGAGAATTGGTATAGTTCCTCAGAAGGCAGTTCTTTTCCATGGAACCATAAGAGATAACATGAAGTGGGGTAAGGCTGACGCCACAGATGAAGATATTTATCAGGCACTTACAATTGCCCAGGCCAAAGATGTTGTTGATGGCAAAGAAGGTGGTCTTGACTTTATGGTTGCTCAGGGAGGAAGAAACTTCTCTGGCGGTCAGAAGCAGAGACTTACAATAGCAAGGGCACTTGTCAGAAAGCCAGAAATCCTTATTCTGGATGATAGCGCTTCTGCTCTTGATTACCTCACAGACAAGAATCTCAGGGCGGCTATTGCTGGTATGGATAATACTCCGACCACATTTATAGTATCTCAGAGAACTTCAGCAGTTATGGGCTGTGACAAAATAATTGTTCTTGATAACGGAGTAGTGGCCGGAATTGGAAGTCACGAAGAGCTCCTTGATAGCTGTGAACTTTACAAAGAAATCTATGATTCACAGTTTAAGAAGGAGGCGTGACATGAAAAAAGGTACACTTAAAAAAGTTCTGAGATATGCGGGCAAATATCGTTTCCTTATTTTTGTTTCTATGACGCTTGCTATTGTGACAGCTCTTTTGTCACTGTATGTACCAATTCTGGCAGGCCGTGCTATAGACTATGTGATAGGTAAGGGTAACGTTGATTTTGAGACAGTAATTAAGATACTGACAAATATGGCGGTGAGCGTTGGGCTTATTTCTGTATGTCAGTGGATCATGAATAAGGCTAATAACAGGATTACTTTTTCTGTAGTCAGAGATGTGAGAACAGAAGCCTTTGAGAAGCTCCAGAAGCTCCCTTTTGAGTATCTTGATGCCAAGCAGACAGGAGATATAGTATCAAGGATAATCTCAGATGTTGACCTGTTTTCAGATGGTCTTTTAATGGGATTTACACAGCTCTTTACCGGTGTTGTGACTATAGTTGGAACTCTCGTGTTCATGTTCTATCTTAATTTCAAGATAGCAATCGTAGTCGTTGTGCTGACTCCGCTTTCTCTTTTTGTAGCTAAGTTTGTCGCAGACAGATCCTTTAAGCTTTTCAAGGTTCAGAGTGAAGCACGTGGAGATCAGACTTCCTTTATAGACGAGATGGTTGGAAATCTTTCAGTTGTTAAGGCTTTTGCTCATGAAGATGAGAATATGGAAGTGTTTGATGGAATCAATGACAGGCTTGAAACGGCCAGCATAAAAGCCACATTTATTTCTTCACTTACCAATCCTGGAACAAGATTTATCAACAATATAGTTTATGCTGCGGTTGCTCTGTTTGGAGCTTTTGCCTGCATAGCAGGCGGAATGACTATCGGAGGACTTACAATCTTTCTTAGTTATGCTAACCAGTACACTAAGCCCTTCAATGAGATCTCAGGCGTGATTACTGAGCTTCAGAATGCTCTTGCCTGCGCCCAGAGAGTATTTAGCCTTATAGAAGAAATGCCAGAGACTCCAGATAAAGAGTCTGCGCCACATGACATTAAGCTTAGCGGAGATGTTCTCTTAGAGAATGTAGACTTCTCTTATGATAAGGATAAAAAGCTTATTGAAGACCTTAACCTTGATATCAAGAAGGGCCAGAGAGTAGCAATCGTAGGACCAACTGGTAGTGGTAAGACAACACTTATTAATCTTCTCATGAGATTCTATGATGTAGATAAGGGCAGCATCAAGGTTGATTTTAATGATATCAGGGATATCAGGAGAGGTGATCTTAGAGAGAACTTTGGAATGGTTCTTCAGGAGACATGGCTTCGTAACGGCACTATCAGAGATAATATTACTCTTGGGAGAGAGGGCTTTAGTGATGAGCAGATTATAGAAGCTGCCAAGGCTTCCCATGCTCATAGCTTTATCAAGAGACTTCCCAATGGCTATGATACTGTTATTTCAGAAAATGGTGGTAACCTTTCACAGGGACAGAAGCAGCTCCTTTGTATTACAAGAGTTATGCTGAGTATCCCACCCATGCTGATACTTGATGAAGCTACCTCCTCAATTGATACCAGCACTGAGATCAGGATCCAGAAGGCCTTTAATAAGATGATGCAGGGCAGAACAAGCTTTATCGTAGCCCACAGATTGTCCACTATTCGTGAAGCAGACGTCATTCTTGTAATGAAGGATGGCCATATCCTGGAGCAGGGTAATCACGAACAGCTCCTTGCTAAAGAGGGCTTCTATTATCAGCTTTATAACAGTCAGTTTGCATAGGGTGGAAATATTATTAAAAAATGTGGCATAATTGCATCTTAATGCGTTAATATGATATAAGATGTAGAGTAATTTGGTTTTAGGAGATTTCATGGAAAAACAGAACAGACCAGTAATAGTAATGGGACACAAGAATCCGGATACAGATTCTATCTGTGCTGCCATTACCTATGCTAATTTGAAAAGACAGATAACAGGCGGCAATTATATTGCCTGTAGAGCAGGACATCTCAATGAGGAGACTCAGTTTGTTTTATCTCATTTTGGTGTTGAGACACCTGCATATGTTAAGGATGTCAGAACACAGGTAAGAGACATGGAGATAAGGATGCTGGATGGAATAGACAGAAACCTTTCTCTTAAGAATGCCTGGTCCAAGATGCGTGATGCAGGAGTAGTAACTCTCTGTGTTACAGAGGGCGCTGACCTTAATGGTATTGTTACAACCAATGATATCGTTGAGACCTACATGGATGTTATCGATCCCAAGATTCTCTCAGAGGCCAATACCTGCTACAGAAATATTGTTGAGACCCTTGGTGGAGAGCTGATAGAAGGAGACATCGACGATGTACTTCATAAGGGTAAGGTTGTTATAGCTGCAGCTAACCCTGACATGATGGAGAATGTCATCGAAGAGGGCGACGTCGTTATCCTCGGTAACAGATACGATATGCAGCTGTGTGCTATTGAGATGAATGCAGGATGCATAATCGTCTGTGAAGGCGCTGACGTAGCCAAGACTATCCGTATTCAGGCAAGAGAACATGGTACCAAGATCATCACAACACCTCATGATACCTTCATTGTGGCAAGACTTATCAATCAGAGTATGCCAATCGAGCATGTCATGAAAAAAGATGGCCTTGTATGCTTCCATATGGACGACTATATAGAGGATATTCAGGAAGTGATGGCTCAGATGAGACACAGATACTTCCCTGTACTTGATAAGGACGACCACTACATCGGTATGATCAGTCGAAGAAACTTCCTGGGCGCTCGCAAGAAACAACTTATTCTTGTGGACCACAACGAGAAGAATCAGGCAGTTAACGGAGCTGACAGTGCTGAGATTCTCGAGATCATCGACCACCACAGACTTCGTACTATTGAGACTGCTGGCCCTGTATTTTTTAGAAACCAGCCACTTGGTTCAACCTGTACTATCATATATCTTATGTACAAAGAGTTCGGAGTAGAGATTGATAAGACTATAGCTGGACTTCTTTTGGCAGCTATTCTGTCAGATACACTGATGTTCAAGTCTCCAACATGTACTAATATCGACAAGAAAGCAGGAGAAGAGCTTGCAGCTATCGCTGGAGTTGACTACGAATCATTTGCAAAAGAGATGTTCCATGCAGGATCAAATCTCAGTGATAAGAGTGCTAATGAGATTCTTCACCAGGATTTCAAGAAGTTTACAGTAGATGATATGACAATTGGTATCGGCCAGATCAATTCTATGAGTGCTGAAGAGCTGGCTGAGATCAAGGAGAAGATTCAGCCAGAGCTCAAAAAGGTTGCTTCAGATGACGGCCTTGATATGTTGTTCTTTATGCTGACTAACATTATCGATGAATCATCAGAGGTTGTATTTGCTGGAAATAAGGCGCAGCACACACTCGGTACAGCATTTGGGGTTACTGTAGATGGTGATAGTGCAATCCTTCCTGGTGTTGTATCTCGTAAGAAGCAGTTATTGCCATCCATAGTAGAAACCATTCAGCAGTGATAAATATATAAATTAGCACGGATATGCATGAAAAATCAGATTATGTATATCGTGCCAAAATATAATAATGGGGGCACTTGTGTATGGACGAACTGAGAATGCGTTTGCTACACGAAATTATGGGGATTTATGGTCCTAACCAGGGCCAGAGCATAGGAGCGGTGATTATACCTGCTTTTGTGTCTGATTTCAAAAATGTTGTTGAAAAGAGCAACAGCATGGATGAAATTTCTGAAGAGTACATGACAGAGGATAAGAGAGTTCATCTGGTCTTGTACGGACGAAAGGTTTTAGGGAAAAAGGGCGTTAAAACATACGTCACAGATGCGCAGTTTAATGGCAAACGCTTGTTTGAGGGTATTGACGAGCAGCACATTGCCATCTGACCATATGGGAAACATGTTTATATTAAGGCTAAAGCATTTAAAGTGCTTTAGCTTTTTTTATTGTAAAAAGGTTAAAATTAGCCATACACAGGCCTTAAGGTTATAAATTAATTATAAAATTTTAATGTAAATTTATAATTTGTTTACACATAATAACGTAAAATTAATTATATAAAAAGATTTTATGTACTTCTAGTATGCTAATCTGCATGAGGGGAAATATTAGTATGAAAGATTGGAAGACCTGGAAAATAGTACTGTTTGTAGTTCTATGCTTTTGTATAAATATAGGTGGTAAATTCTTTACAACATGGTTTGAGCTGCCTATATGGGGAGATTCTTTTGGAACTGCGATCTGTGCGTATGTTCTCGGACCAATACCTGGGGCAATAGTCGGCCTTACAGGTAATCTGGCGTATTCGCTTATAAATCCTTTATCTGCAGCCTATTCAATCACCAGCATAGCTCTTGGCATTATCATTGGAAGAGCAGCAAGAAAGGGCTGGTTTGATCAGTTCTATGGATTTATGAAGGCGGCTACTTTTGCTGTTCTTACGGCGCTGATAGTGTCCGTGCCGGTAAACATCATATTTGACAATGGATATACAGGAAATAAATGGGGAGATGGCGTTATTAACTACTTTTTAGGAAGGGAATGGCCCATCTTTGTTTGTAGTGTCTTAGGACAGCTTCTTCTTGAATTTGTAGACAAGGTTCTTACAATAGCTGCTGTCTACATTGCTATTGTAATTCGCAGAGCGTATAAGACTCAGAAAGATGAAGAACAGCCTGAGGGAAAGGGTGGTATTGCTGGAGCAATTATCATCCTGTGTCTTTTGACAGGCCTTTTAACTCCTGTAAATTCACTTGCTAAAGAGGAATTGCCTCAGGATACAGATGATTTTAACGACTATGTACAGAGTATCTATAGTAGTAACAATGGTCTTCCCTGCGGAGAAGCTAACGATATCGTTCAGACCAATGATGGCGTATTGTGGATAGGAACCTATGCTGGTCTTTATAGATATAATGGCCGTGAATTCAGATGGATAGATGACTACGAATCAGTTAAGAATGTTAACTGTCTGTATGTAGATGAAGAGGGCCGTCTGTGGATCGGAACAAATGACAATGGCCTTTCAATCGCAATTAGAGAGAAAGTAGTTAACGTAATTGATGAAGCGAGCGGACTTCCTTCCAATTCAGTTCGAAGCATAGTTCGTGCAGCTGATGGTTTCTACTATGTAGGTACTACCAGCAGTCTTCAGATACTGCAGATGAATAATGGACTTAAAGCATACGATACTCTTGAAGAAGTGAGTTATGCAGACAGCATCGCAGCTGATGATGATGGACATGTGGCAGCCGTAACTTCGGATGGACGCCTTTTCCTTATGGAAGAAGGTAAGATTCTGGATTCAATTACAATGAATGATGAGCAGGAGGTCTTTAACTGCTGTACATTTTCTCCTAATGGTATTTTGATGGTTGGCACTTCAGTTAACCATATTTATAGTTACGAAGTAACTCACCACGAGCTTAAACTCATAAATGTCAAAACAAGTTCAAATGCACAGGGCATCAATGATGTATGCTTTGTGGATGATAAGACTATGTTTGTCTGCGCTGATAACGGAGTAACTTATTTTGACGCAGGCGGTTACCATGAGCTTAATACAAATGAGTTTGATAACTCAATTGACAATATGCTCTATGACTATCAGGGAAACCTTTGGTTTACATCTTCAAGACTTGGTCTTATGAGACTTGCCAAGTCTCCATTTAAGGATGTATACGGTTCTCTTGGTATGGAGCGTAACGTTGTCAATGCGATTATTTTCTGGCAAAACGAGTATTACATAGGCACAGATAAGGGCCTTGATGTTGTAGACAGAGAATGTAACAAAGAGATAGAAAATGATCTCACAGCTGCGCTTGAGGGCAAAAGAATCAGGTGTATGTATGTAGATGATAATGATCATCTCTGGGTATGTACCTATGGAAGTGGACTTATAGAGTATGCTGCCAATGGAGCCTCCTGGGAATACAACAGTGAGAATGGAAGCTTTGGTAATCGTTCTCGTATCGTTACTGGTATTTCTGATGGAACAATCCTTGCAGCAGGAGACACAGGAATCAGCTTTATCAAGAACCATAAGGTTGTTCAGACTGTTAAGAACGAAGATGGTCTTATTAATTCAATGATCCTGACTCTTACTGAGAGAAGTGATGGCAGTATCCTTGCAGGTACTGATGGAGATGGAATT
>JAEEGI010003583.1_pt1 | contig 36914 bp, 27 predicted proteins | sample 8958751 | NCBI WGS metagenome assembly JAEEGI01 (sample SAMN16246545, study PRJNA631951) | gut metagenome | biome: gut microbiome; feature: rumen; material: KS-attached | host: Bos | place: Iran: Karaj | collected 2018-10 | reverse complement strand
AGGTGGAAGTGCCTTAATGAGTTGAGAGTTGAGAGTAAGAGATGGAAACATCGGAACTTCTTAAGAAGGTACGGAAAATCGAGATCAAGGCGCGAGGGCTGAGCTCGAACATCTTTGCAGGCCAATACCACACAGCCTTCAAGGGTCGTGGTATGGCCTTCAGCGAGGTGCGCGAGTATCAGTATGGCGATGATGTGCGCGATATCGACTGGAACGTGACGGCACGCTTTAACCGCCCCTACGTGAAAGTATTTGAGGAGGAACGCGAGCTCACCGTGATGCTGCTCGTCGATGTCAGCGGATCGCTGGATTTCGGTACGCGTCAGCAGATGAAGCGCGATATGGCCGTAGAGATAGCAGCCACACTGGCGTTCTCGGCTATCGAAAACAACGATAAGATCGGTGTGGTGTTCTTCTCAGACAAAATCGAGAAGTATATTCCTCCGAAGAAAGGACGCAAGCACATCCTCTACATCATTCGTGAGATGCTCGACTTCCATCCTGAGAGTCTGAAAACTGATATCGCTGGCGCTCTGGAGTTTCTTACCAGCGTCTCGAAGCGCCGTTGCACCGCCTTTGTGCTCAGCGACTTCTACGTGCGCCAGAGCTTCCGGCAGCAGCTCGACATCGCCAATCGCAAGCACGACGTGTGTGCCATACAGGTATACGACAAGCGCGCCACAGAACTGCCCAACGTAGGACTGATGAAGGTGGTGGATGCCGAGACGGGATATGAGCAGTATGTCGACACTGCGCGCAAGTCAGTGCGCAATGCCTATCGCCAATACTGGGAAAACAGGCAGCGCGACCTGAAAGAAGACTTTGCCAAGAGCGGCGTCGACTGCGTCAGCATCGCCACTGACGATGACTACGTCAAGCAGCTGCTGCTGTTGTTCCACCGACGAGCTAAATGAAACGAGAAGAGATGATAAGATATCTAAACATACGCCACCAGTGGATTATCGTGTGGGCACTCATGCTGAGCTGCCTGCAGACAACTGCTGTCAGGGCGCAGAGCGTGGAGTCAAAGATCAGCTCAATGGAGATGCTGGTGGGCGAGCAAGTGGAACTCACCGTCACCGCCCACGCCAAGGACACAGCACGCGTGGAATTTCCCACATCACTGCTCATGCCTACTGGCATCGAGGTGCTGGAAGCCGTTGAGGAGCCGGCCATCAGCGAGGGCAACGGAATGGTGCGCAGGCAATGCAGCTATGTGCTCACCTCGTTTGCCGACACACTCTATCCCCTACCTCCCGTCCCCGTGCGCATCAGCGGCAAGGAATATACCACGAGGCAGCTGGCACTGAAGGTGTTTACCGTCGACGTCGACACCACGAACTACGAAAAGTATTACGGGCCGAAGGACGTGCAGAACCTGCCCATGAGCTGGACGGACGACCAGTGGGGACGCGTGATGTGGCTCAGTTTACTGTTGGTGGCATTGATCCTTATAGGATTATATATGTTCGCGCGTGTGAAGAGCAACAAGCCCATCATCGCCCACATCAAGATCATCAAGCGCGTGCCGCCTCACCAGAAAGCGATGAAAGCCATCGACGAGATCAAGTCGGAGCATATGGCGACGGCAGAGGACTCGAAGGCCTATTACACCAGACTCACGGAGACGCTGCGTCAGTACATCAACGAGCGCTACGGATTCAACGCGATGGAGATGACCAGCAGCGAGATCATCGCCCGGCTCACGGCCACCGACGATCCCAAGTCGCTCGACGAACTGCGACAGCTCTTCATGACTGCCGACCTGGTGAAGTTTGCGAAGTACTCGACACTGCTGGGTGAGAACGACGCTAATCTAGTGAGTGCCATCGACTTCATCAACCAGACGAAACAGGAGAATGTGCCTACCGAGGAAATCATAAAGCCGGAGCTCACTGACGAGCAACAGCAATCACGCCGACAGCGCAAGGTGCTCATCGCCCTCACCGCCGTCGTCGCTGTGGCAGCAGCTGCTCTGCTGGCTTATGTCGGATGGTTTATGTACGACTTACTTTTGTATTAGGACAGATGTTTGACTTTGAATTTGCCAATAGGGAATATTTGTTCCTGCTGCTGCTCATCATCCCATACGTGCTGTGGTATGTGCTGTTCCGCAAGAAGACCGAGCCCACTATCCGTATGGCTGATACGTTTGCCCTACAGCGGGCACAGCGCAGCTGGCGTGTGTGGCTCATGCCGGTGCTGCCCCTGCTCAGGGTGATAGCCTTCACATTGCTGGTACTGGCGATGGCCCGCCCACAAACCCATAACTCATGGGAAGAGCATACCATAGAGGGTATCGACATGATGCTGGCTATGGATGTCTCGTCGTCGATGCTGTCGACGGATATCGATCCCAACCGCATCGAGGCAGCCAAGAAGGTGGCTGCTGAGTTCATCTCCGACCGCACGAACGATAATATCGGTCTGACCGTATTTGCTGGCGAGGCTTTCACCCAATGTCCGATGACCATCGACCACTCCTCACTGCTCTCACTCCTGCAGCACAGCAGCGATTACGTGGGCAGCGGAGCCATCATCGATATGACGGCTATCGGCATGGGACTCACCAATGCCGTCAGCCGCCTGAAGGACTCGAAGGCCAAGAGCCGCGTGGTGATTCTGCTCACCGACGGCAGTAACAACTATGGTGAGATCTCGCCACTCACAGCAGCAGATATGGCACGCTCGCTGGGCATACGCATCTATACGATAGGCGTAGGAACGGATGGCAGTGCCTACAGGCCCGTCAGCGTAGGAGGAACCACACAGCAGTTGCTGTATCCCAACGACCTCGATGAAGAGACGCTGTCGAAGATCGCCAAGGTGACCAACGGCCACTACTACCGAGCCACCAATACGGAGGAGCTGCGACAGATCTACAGTGACATCGACCGACTGGAAAAGTCGAAACTCGACGTACAGAAATACAGCAAGGTGTACGATGTCTATCAGTACCTCATCATGGGAGCTATCATAGCCCTGCTGCTCGAGATACTGCTCAGAATAACTATTTTTAGGAGGATACCATAATGTTCAGATTCGAAGATCCGCAATATCTCTACCTGCTGGCCGTCGTGGTGCTACTGGCCCTGATCCGCTTGATCACCTACCGGAAGCAGAAACAGCGCCTGCAGCGCTTCGGCGATCCCGACTTGGTGCGTCAGCTGATGCCGCTGGTGTCGCGCTGGCGTCCTGGACTGAAGTTCTGGCTGCTCGAAGGCGCCCTCGCCCTGCTCATCGTCATGCTTGCCCGACCACAGTTCGGGAAAAGCATCAGTCAGCAGAAGAAGGCTGGTATCGAAGCCATCATCGCTATCGACGTGAGTAATTCGATGCGAGCTGTCGACAAAGCCAGCGACGGTGAGTTGAGCCGTCTGAATCGTGCCAAGATGATTGTGGGAAAGCTCATCGACCAGTTCACGAACGACCGTATCGGTCTTGTTGTCTTTGCAGGCGATGCGTTTATACAGCTGCCTGTCACCAGCGACTTCGTATCGGCAAAGATGTTCCTCAACAGCATCGACCCTTCAATGATCCGTAATCAGGGCACCGATATAGCCGCTGCTATCCGTACTTCTAGCCTGTGCTTCACTCAGCGTGAGCACGTGGGCAAAGCCATCATCGTCATCACTGATGGTGAGGATCATGAGGGTGAGGCCATCGAGGCAGCACAGAAAGCCCACGAGGAAGAAGGACGCAATGTATATGTGCTGGGCGTAGGTTCGCCAAAGGGTGCTCTCGTTCCTGATCCTGCCACTGGAGGCTATATGATCGACAATACTGGTCAACAGGTGATGTCAAGCCTTAACGAACAGATGTGCCGTGAGGTGGCACAGGCAGGCGGTGGTGCCTATATCCACGTGGAGAATAATGCCAGTGCGCAGCGACAGCTAGAGGAGGCACTCGACAAGCTGGAGAAAGCCGAATCAACGGTCTATAGCGATTTCGACGAGCAGTTCCAGGCTGTGGGTATCCTGGCGCTGTTGCTGCTGATCATTGAGGTGTGTATTCTTGACCGCCGCAATCCTGCATTAAAGAAACTCAAATTGTTTAAGCGATGAAACTCAGATATATCATCCTCGCATTTGTCGCACTGTTTGCAACATCCGTATCGATGGCTCAGACGGCCAACGTCAAGGAGGTACGCCGCTATGTCAAGCGTGGCAACCGCATGCTACACTCAGGACAGCGTGACAAAGCTTACGAACAATACAAGAAAGCATACAAAGCCGACAGTACTAATGTGCTTGTCAACTACAACCTGGCCACATCGATGTTTCCTGACGAGTGGAAAATCATGAAGCCCGACACAAAGCGCGACTCCGTTATGGCCCAATACTTCATGCGATCTGCCGACGAACATGCGGAAGATAATCCCCTGCGTCGCTCGCTTGCTTATCACAACTTGGGTGTGATGCATCAGATTCGGGCAAACCAGAGTGGCGACGACCAGCAGAAGTACCAGCAACTGAAACAGGCAATAGAATGCTATAAGCAGGCATTACGCAACAATCCGCACGACGACGAAGCCCGCTACAACCTGGTGCTCTGCCAGCATCAGCTGCCAGAAGGGAACGGTGAAGGCCAGCAAGACCAGAATGGCGACCAGCAGCAAGAACAACAGAAGCAGGAACAACAACAGCAACAGCAGCAACAACAGCAACAAGATCAGCAGCAGCAACAGCAGCCGCCTCAGCAGGAGCAGAACCAGGAATGGATAGAGCAGATGCTCAACGCTGCTGAGCAACGCGAGAAACAAGTGCGCCGCCGTATCGACGAGAGACAACAGAGCCAGCCCCAGCGCCGCAGCAACGAAAAGAACTGGTAATACCAAAACGCTGAAAAGATGCTGATGATACGCAAACTGAAGATGCTAATGAAACGCAAACTGAACATCATACTGACATTTCTGCTGGTGGCCATCACTGCCAGCGCACAGCACTATACTCTCACGGGTGAGGTTGAACCTGTCGTCCACGTAGGAGAGAATTTCAAACTGCGCTATACGCTCAACACCACTGATGCTGAGAAGTTCACCTTGGGCAAGATTCCCGATGCCATCGATGTGCTGATAGGTCCCAGCCGTTCGACCAGCATCAGAACTGTGATGGTCAATGGCAATACCAATACTACTCACACGCTGACGATGACTTATGTTCTGTCGGCTAATCAGACTGGTAAGTATACTATTCCTCCTGCAAGTGTCAACGTGTCAGGACAAACCATTAAGTCCGAGCCGCTCACCGTACAGGTCATAGCTGCCAATAGCAATGCGGGCCATCAGGGCAATGCGCGCACAGCTTCAGCCAACGACTTCTTCGTCATCGTCACGGCATCCAAGAAGCATGTTTCGGAGTATGAGCCTTTCCTGCTCACCTACAAGGTTTGCTGGCATCCCGACCTGCCCGTCATCAACCTCGATCCCATCAACCTCGAACTGCAGAACGTATATATGCAGCCGTACAATGATGTCCAGCAGAAATCGAAGAAGGTTGAGACGATTAACGGACGTGTGCTCGTTACCGTCGACTGGCAGCAGTATGTCATCTATCCCCAGAAATCAGGCCGCTTGCAGATACCCAGCATGAAGATGATAGGCTATCTTCGTGAGGATACTGACATCGACCCCTTTGATCCTTTCTCAGGAGGCTATCGGGAGGTGGCCAAACAACTCATTGCTCCAGCTGTCGACATCCAGGTTGATGCGCTGACCGACAAACCTGATGGATTCTCTGGGGGAGTAGGACGGTTCTCCATCAGTGCACAGCTCGATAAATCGGAGGTGAAGGAGAACACTCCTATCACCCTTGCAGTAAAGGTCAGCGGGCGAGGCAATCTCAACATGCTCAAGGAGCCCATTGTGCTCTTCCCACGTGGTTTCGACACATACGACACGAAGCAGGTAGAAGATTTCCATATTACAGCCGAGGGGCTCGACGGCAACGTCAACTACGAATTCGTCGCTGTACCACAGCGCAAAGGTGACTATGTCATACCTCCCGTCCGACTTACCTATTATGATGTAGGCAGTCGATCCTATCTGACCGCACAGACCGACTCTTTCCGCATCCGTGTGCTCAAGGGTGATCAGACGGTCACCTCTGTTCAGGACTTCTCACAACAGGGGGTAGAACAGGCAGGCGATATTCGAGCTATCAAGACGGGACCTGAGCAAGCTGCTAAAGGACAGGCATTGTTTGGTTCAAGCACATATTGGTATATTGTAGCTCTAATCGTACTGTTGTTCTTCGCTGTTTTTGCCTTCCTTCGCCATCGCGCCCTGGAACAGGCTGATGCAGTGAAATCACGAGGACGGAGAGCCAATAAAGTGGCTGTGCGCCGTCTGCGCAAGGCTGCACGACTGATGCGTGAGGGCAAGGCCGGCGAATTCTATGACGAGACGCTGCGAGCTCTCTGGGGATACGTAGGTGACAAACTCAACATGTCGCCCAGTCAGCTCTCACGCGAGAACATCAGTCAGCGCCTAGAGGAGCGTGGCGTCGACGAACAGGTCACCACCTCGTTCATTGAAGCTATTGACGAGTGCGAATTCGTGCGCTATGCTCCTGGCGATCCTCAGGGTAATATGAACCGTGTCTACGATAAATCAATCAAAGCTATCGAACAAATTGAAAGTGTGAAAAAGCACGTCCGACGCTCCAAGGCCTTAACGATGCTGGCAGTTTATCTGTGCCTTTTGCCTTCTGCTTTAAGTGCTCAGACAAAGATTCAAGCCGATGAGTTCTATAGTCAGGGTGACTATGAAGAGGCTATCGCCATCTATTCGCAGCTTGCAGAGAAGCCAAGTGTCAGTGCTGACGTTTATTACAACATGGGCAATGCATACTATCGTCTGGATAGTATTGCACGGGCTATCCTCTGCTACGAGCGTGCCCTTCGTCTGCAACCTACTGACGATGATATACGCCTCAACCTTCAGTTGGCACGATCGAAGACTGTCGACAAGATTGCTCCTGAGCGCGAGATGTTCTTTGTCACCTGGTACCGGGCATTTGTACGCTTGGTCAGTGTTGATGCCTGGGCATACATCGCGCTTGTCAGCATCGCGCTTGCGGCTATCCTGCTCCTGGTGTTCTTATTCTCCTACAGTGAGCGTCTGCGTCGTCTGTCGTTCTTCGCATCCGTCACCCTCATCGTCGTCTTCCTGCTAGCCAACCTCTTTGCATGGCAACAGCAGCAATCTCTGTCCAGTCACTCGGCAGCCATCGTCATTACGGACGTGCTGCCTGTGAAGAACATCCCCTCTGACGACGGCTCTGATGAATTCACCATACATGCCGGCACTAAAGCCACCATCACTGACAACACCATGACCGACTGGAAACAGCTGCGCCTGCCCGACGGACGCCAAGGATGGGTCGTGGCATCAGCAATAGAGATGATATGAGCATCGTTGATATCGACAAGCAATGGCTACTGGCCCTCAACGGCAGTGACTCGCTCTTCCTCGACTCTGTCGTAAAGACGCTGACAACTGCCACGACATGGATACCGCTCTATGTCGCACTGCTCTATGTCGTTATCAAAAACAGCGATAATGTGCGCAAAGTCATCCTCATCATCGTCTGCGCACTGCTCTGTGTATTCCTTGCCGGCAGCATCGATGATATGCTTGTCAAACCCTTGGTAGCCCGTTGGCGGCCTGCCCGCGATCCTCAGATAGGCATATTCATTGACATTGTCAACGGTTATCGCGGAGGACGCTTCGGATTCTTCTCTGCCCATGCATCCAACACGTTCAGCCTCGCCATTTTCTTCTCACTTCTCTTCCGCAGCCGGCTGGTCACCATCACAATGATTATCTGGTCACTTATCAATTGTTGGACCCGTCTCTATCTTGGTGTGCACTATCCTGGCGATATTCTTGTCGGACTTCTGTGGGGCGGTTTGATAGGAACGGCTGTATGGTATCTCCACTCTCGCCTGCTTCCACAACCGATGGCTCCAGCCAACTATGTTTCTTCACAATTTACAAAGACTGGCTTTCAGCAAGAGCATGCAAATGTGTTGGTAGTCGTAGTGACCCTAACCGTCATCTACGCTTTAATCAAGGCATGCTTGTCTATTTATTATTAATCTTTTATGGATACAAAAAAAATCTCCATTAGCGACTATAGTTACGATCTGCCCGATGAGCGCATCGCTAAGTTTCCTGTCTCCCCGCGCGACCATTCACGCCTGCTAGTTTATGACAAAGGGGATATCATTGACGACCATTTCTACAACCTTGCCAATCATCTGCCAGAGGGAGCACTCATGGTATTCAACAATACGCGTGTCATTCATGCCCGCCTTCAGTTTCGTAAGCCTGGACACTACGAAGGAGGAAACTGGCGCGAGGGAGCCCTCATCGAGGTGTTTCTCCTAGAACCCTACCTTCCTGCCGACTACGAGCAGATGTTTCTCACTCGCGGAAAATGTACGTGGCTATGCCTCGTTGGCAATCTTAAGAAATGGAAGGAAGGCCCTCTCTTCATGACCCTTCACCTTGATAACCGCGACATTCAGATAACCGCTACACACCTCGGCACACAGGCAACCAGCCAAATTGTCGAGCTCTGCTGGTCGGTCACTAGCGAATCTGCCACCAACGACGATGCCAGGATAAACTCATACCCCACGTTCGCCGAGGTTCTGGAAGGAGCTGGACAGCTGCCCATCCCACCCTATCTCAACCGCGACACTCAGCCAAGCGACCTCACTACCTATCAGACAGTCTACTCTAAAATTAAGGGCAGTGTGGCAGCACCCACAGCAGGGCTCCACTTCACACCCGAGGTTTTACAAAGTCTCGCCCTGCACCGCATCGATGAAGAAGAACTCACCCTTCATGTAGGAGCTGGCACATTTAAACCTGTCAAGAGCAAGGAGATGGGAGGACACGAAATGCATACTGAGCACATTTTCGTTCGGCGACAGACGCTCGAGAAGCTTCTCTCTCATCAGTGCGAGGCCATTGCGGTGGGTACCACGAGTGTACGAACCCTCGAGAGCCTCTATTACATGGGACTGAAAGTAATGGGCAGTCCTGAACTCAAAGAATCTGAACTACACGTCAGCCAATGGGAGCCCTACGAACTACCTACTTTCACCCAGCACCCTCAGCGTGAACAGGTTATTGAAGCTATCAGGTCCCTGCTTTCATGGTTGGATGCCAATCATCTGAATGCTTTACATGCTTCCACGCAAATCATTATTGCACCTGGCTACGAATTCAAGATTGTAAAGCAACTCATAACAAATTTCCATCAGCCTCAGTCAACATTGCTACTCCTTGTGAGTGCATTCACTAAGGGACAATGGAGGATTATCTATGAACATGCACTGGCCAACGGCTACCGTTTCCTTAGCTATGGCGACAGTTCACTACTCAAGGTCTGAACCTCAGTATCTGCTCTGTCGTTTCTGCATGTAAACATGAATGATGATGCCCGCCATGATCAATAACAATGGCAAAAAAAGCAATGCGTTGACAAAGGTAAGATTCAGCACATGAAGGACGGCCAACAGCACCGTTCCCAGCGCCATAAGCATCAATCCGAGGGTGTTTTTCAGTCTTTTCATATAAAATACACTAAAAACTAGTGCAAAAGTACAAAAAAGTTTTTGTATCTCACAAAAAAATTGTACCTTTGCACCCGCATTTTGCAAAAATAACATTTATAAACATTTAAAGAACGTATGAATCAGTACGAAACCGTTTTCATTTTGACTCCCGTTTTGTCTGACGATCAGACAAAGGAAACGGTCGAAAAGTTCAAGAAGGTGCTCACCGACAACGGTGCAGAGATTGTGAACGAAGAGGCCTGGGGACTGAAGAAACTGGCTTACCAGATTGAGAAGAAGACCAGCGGGTTCTATTTCCTGATGGAATTCAAGGCTGAGCCAGAAGTGATCAAGCAGCTCGAGACTGCTTTCCGTCGTGACGAGAAGGTTATCCGTTTCCAGACGGTGAAACTCGACAAGTATGCTGCCGAGTATGCCGAGAAGCGTCGTAAGAAGTATCAGACTAAAGAAGAGGAGGCTTAAATCATGGCAGAACAATCAGAAATCCGTTATCTCACCGCTCCTTCAATCGACACGAAGAAGAAAAAGTATTGCCGTTTCAAGAAGAGTGGCATTAAGTACATTGACTACAAGGATCCCGAGTTCTTGAAGAAGTTCCTCAATGAGCAGGGTAAGATTCTGCCTCGCCGCATCACTGGTACCTCTCTGAAGTTCCAGCGCCGTGTGGCTCAGGCCGTGAAGCGTGCACGTCAGATTGCACTGCTGCCTTACGTAACCGACATGATGAAGTAAACTTAAGGAGGACGCAAGACTATGGAATTGATTTTGAAAGAAGACATTATCGGTCTGGGATACAAGAACGATATCGTAAACGTGAAGGCCGGCTACGGACGTAACTACCTCATTCCTCAGGGAAAGGCCATCATCGCCTCTGAGTCAGCCAAGAAAGTACTCGCCGAGAACCTTAAGCAGCAGGCTCATAAGATTGCAGCTCAGAAGGCAGCCGCTGAGGAGCGTGGAAACACTCTTCAGGGTGTGGCTCTCACCATTCCCGCTAAGGTCAGCACCACTGGCCAGCTCTATGGCTCTGTCAATACTGCCATTGTTGCTGAGGAACTGAAGAAGCTCGGTCATGAAATCGACCGTAAGATCATCACTATGCGTGACATCAAGAAGGTTGGTGAATATGTTGCTCTCGTACACTTCCACAAAGAAGTTGTCGTCGAGATTCCTGTCACCGTCGTAGCAGAGAACGCTCCTGAGGAAGTTGCTGCTCCCGCCGTAGAAGAGGCTCCCGTCGCTGATGAGGCTCCTGTTGAAGAGGAAGAAGCCCTCGTGGAAGAGGAAGAAGCTCCCGCAGCAGAATAAACGCTGTAAAGCAACATCATTGATATTACAACGGGAATCCCAGTCACCTTCCGAGGCGGCTGGGATTTTTTCTAAAAGATGACACTACTAATAAAAAACATAGGAACACTGGTTTGCGACAGCTCACGCCGCCAGATTCTCAGCGGTGAAGAGATGAACCAGCTAGAGGCCATCAGTCATGCCTGGCTCCTCATTGAGAATGGTGTTTTCAGTGATTTTGGTACGATGGGTACTTGTCCTGACCAAGCTGATGATGTGGTGGATGCCAAGGGCGGAAGCGTGCTCCCTTCTTTTTGTGACAGTCATACGCACTTAGTCTATGCTGACAGCCGCGAAGGTGAATTCGTGGATAAGATACGAGGGTTGAGCTATGCCGAGATTGCACGTCGGGGAGGCGGCATTCTCAATAGTGCCGACCGTCTGCACCAGCTCAGTGAGGACGAGCTCTACAGGCAGGCTATGCGTCGCATCAATGAGATTATCTGCAAGGGTACGGGTACAGTTGAGATCAAGAGCGGCTATGGCCTGAACACTGCCGACGAACTCAAGATGCTACGTGTCATACAGCGCATCAAAGCCACTGCCCCCTTAAAGGTGATGGCGACATTCCTGGGAGCGCATGCTGTGGGCCGAGGTTTCTCACAAGAAGAATACGTACAGTTGGTAATCGAGGAGATGATTCCAGAAGTAGGGCGACAGCACCTGGCCGATTTTATTGATGTGTTTTGTGATGAGGGATTCTTTACGCCAAAAGATACAAGTCGTATCCTGGAAGCAGGAGCCAAATGGGGAATGATTCCCAAGATTCATGGCCAAGAGCTGGCCGACTCAGGTGGCGTAGAGGTCGCCATCAAGCACCACGCGTTGAGTGTGGATCACTTGGAGAGTATGACTCTGCGTGACATTGAACTCATCAAAGCCTCACACCATAAGTCTACCACTACCCTACCCTTGATACCAACCGCGCTTCCTGGTACGTCGTTTTTTCTGAATATGCCATTCGCACCCGCACGGATGATCATAGGTGCAGGACTTCCTCTTGCCGTTGCAAGCGACTATAATCCTGGCTCTACTCCATCAGGAGATATGAAGTTCGCGGTATCACTCGCCTGCATCAAGATGCGTCTGCTACCTGCCGAAGCACTGAATGCTGCCACGATCAATTCTGCAGCCGCTATGGGCCTGAGCCACGATTATGGCTCCATCGCTCGCGGCAAAGTGGCTAATTTCTATATCACGGTGCCCATCAACAGCATCGACTATATTCCCTACGCCTACACGTCACCCCTCATCGAACGGGTTTTCCTGCAGGGGGAAGAGTACGTGCCAATTCACAGGCCAGCTGTTTAGTCTGCTCCTGGGTAACACCGACATAATAGACAATATAGCGGCAATCCACCAGCTCGCCCTTCTTGTAGCGGCGAGGCAGATCGTCGTAGTTGGCATAGAGCAACGATGTCAGCACTGAGTTGTTATTCTGAGGCTCGTCGAGCATCATCTTCTTATCAGGAAGAGTGATGATACCCAGACAATCGTCGATGTTCACATAGCCCTGACCAAAATAATAGCGTCGCTGCTGGCTGGTCATCTCGTCCTCACTGATAGCCAGTAACCCTCCTTTCTCCTTCAGAATAGTGATATCCTTGCGCGCGCGAACAGTATCAATATAGATGACAGCATTGTCGGCAGTAGAACAGATAGTGAAACGATGGTCGAGGGTAGAGTCGTTGCACAGCAAATGTCCCTTCACCGTCCAGCTGTCACCATCGAGCAGCCAAGAGGGTTCCTCGGCGGGAACGGCGTTCGTACGCCTGCCCTCCACCTCATACCAGCCTAGGAGATTGCCTGTGTTATTGGCCTTGAAGGGAACCACAAGATTAGAAGCTGCAGGAATCAAGTCAGAAACCTGATGAGCAGCAAAATAACCTGTATAGCTACGAAGGCCTTCGCTCCAGCTGAAGCAAGAGAACATGCTGGGTGTGGAGGCTCTCACCACTTGCTGGCACTTCAGCATTTGCGCCTTACCATAGCGCTTACGAAAAGCGTCCCACATGGTAGGTTTCAAATCTTTGGTTGGCCACAGCTCGTGCATCAGCCAGGTCATCATCACACGATGAGCCTCTACCCCCATACGACGTGCTCCGATATCACTTCTCAGCAGCCATGAACCATCAGGCGTGGTCGTCTGTCGATGGCGTATCATCTGATAGGCACGATTTTCCAGCATCAGCGCATCGGCATCACGCGCCAGACAGGCCATTGTAGAATAGCTGGTGATCTGGTCATAGAGAAAGAGGCTCCAGTCATTACCATTGGGCATCGCCAGTTCGCCATCACTCAGTGCCAGCCATTTCAGCACCTGGTCCATCACCTGCCTGTTGTTATGCATCAGAGCATTCGAGTGCCACCTCCCTCCCTTCTGAAAGAGAGCCAATGCCAAAGCAGCTTCTCCTAACTCTTGTATGACCACATTCTGATAACTGGTGTGGAAATAGTTGTGATTCTGCAGCGTATAGTCATCGTAGAGGTTGGCTCCACGATAGAGGTCTTTCACGCGTTTACCGTCATAGTCAGGATCGACAACCGTCTCATCGCTGGCATCTGAGGGATGAGAGTAACTATTGACGGCAAATTCACGCATCCGCTCGAACCATCGTGGCGCCAACTCATCATTGGGAAAAAGGCCAAGTGTAGCTGCCAGGACGTCAGCCTCCCATCCATTCTCCTCCGCCTTCGTGTCGCCCTTATATCCTGTAGGTATCTGCCGCTCAAGCTCATAGTTGCACTCTGCCTTTAGCAGCTGATAAATATATTTGCGCTGTTCCGTCGACAATATGTCCCAAAGAAAATGAGCGCTATAAGCTACTGACATTGCCCATAGTGAGCTCTCCCATACATGATCGCGCTCAGATACAGAACCCCAATACCGTCCGTCGGCACATTGTTTCAGACGGTTTGCCTTATGTGTGGAGTAAGCAAAGACCAAAGACTGAACGGCCATCTGCTGCACCTCGTCCCATGTGACGCCAGAAGGCAGAGTCACCTTCCCTCGAGCGTACTTCGACAAGAATGCGCATACCATACCAAGATCGGCATTCGACCGAACGCCATCCTCATTGCTTCGCATCGTGTTGTTCGAACGAAAACATCCACACTTCTCTCCTACACTGTTAGGCTCCTGACAGGGTTGGTAGTCTTTCTTCATGTAGTCAGTAAACTGTGCAAGCATCTGCAGCAGTCCGTCTTTCATTTGCTTCTCAGGCACAAATCCCTGTGCCGTCGCCGTCATAGCGAGGACGAAAGACAAGGCTAGTAATACAATCTTTTTCATAGTCTCAGGTTCTTAGTGTTCAAGTCAGTTTTTTTGTTCCAGTCGCTGTCGCTCAACAATATTAAGCATCTTGATGGTAGCCTTGATGGCTGCTTCGGTCTGGTCGGCATCGAGGCCTCGAGTGCGCAGCAGCCTGTCACCCATCTGCCAGGTGATAACAGTCTGCACGAGGGCGTCAGTCCGTCCGCCAGGTGGAATGCTGACTGCATAGTTCTGCAGCAGTGGAAAGGTACGGTCGAGGTATCCTTTGTAGATTTTCCGAAGGGCCTTGACGAAGGCGTCGTACTGTCCGTCACCAGATGAGTGTCCTTCATACTGCTGCCCATTGATCTCGACCTTGACATTGGCCAATGGCTTCAGTCCATAAGCCAACGACACTTGATAACTGACGAGTCGCACTCGATCGTCGCTGACATCATGCTTCAGCACATCGGACACGATGAATGGCAGATCATCTTGTGTGACAACTTCCTTACGATCGCCTAACTCAGTGATGCGTCGTGTGACACGCTGTGTCTGCTCTGGGGTGAGCTCCAGTCCCAGTTCCTTCAGATTGCGAGTGATGTTGGCTCTTCCGCTGGTCTTTCCCATAGCATATTCGCGCCTGCGTCCGAACCGCTCGGGCATCAGAGCATTATGATAAAGTCCGCCCTTTTGATCGCCATCAGCATGAACACCAGCCACTTGCGTAAAGACATTATCGCCGATAATGGGCTGGTTGGGCGCAATAGCTATTCCGCTATAGCTCTCTACGAGTCGACTAACTTCCATCATTTTGTCCTCGTGAATGCTGGTACGCGCATTGAACTGATCCTTGAGAATGACCTGCACACTACTGAGGGGCGCATTACCACAGCGTTCACCAAGACCATTGACTGTGACATGAAGACCTTTTGCTCCACTAAGTGCAGCTGCCAGCGAATTACTGACAGCCAAGTCATAGTCATTATGGGCATGATAGTCGAAATGCGTGTCAGGATAGCGCTTGATCATCTTTCGAAAATACTCCACCACCTGCAGCGGATTCATCACGCCAAGGGTGTCAGGGAGCATGAAACGACGGATGGGAGGTTCGCCTTCAGGGGTGGTAACCAGCGCGTCCATGAGTTGAAAGACATAGGACGGCGAATCCTTCATGCCACTGGACCAGTCCTCGAGATAGACGTTGACATTGACACCCTTCTGATGGGCGTAGCTCACCACTTTGCGGATGTCGCTGATGTGCTCCTCAGGCGTCTTTCTCAGCTGCTCACGACAATGACGCAGCGAGCCCTTCGCAAGGAGGTTGAGCGTGCAAGCCCCTGCCTCGAGCAACCAGTCGACTGACTGCTGCCCATCCACAAAGCCCAGCACCTCTACACTGTCGATGCGTCCAATCTGTCTGGCATATCTGCAAATCATCTTCACGGCCTCTTGTTCGCCATCACTGACTTTAGCCGACGCCACCTCAATACGGTCGACGTTCAGATCGCGCAACAGCATGCGGGCTATCATCAGTTTTTCGTGAGGGAGGAAACTGACACCGTTGGTCTGCTCGCCGTCGCGCAGCGTAGAGTCCATGATCTCAATAAAGCGCGCTTCCATTTTCCCACTCTATGGTTTGCTGCTGATGGGCCACGAGGAAGTCGATGTCGTCGAGGCCATTCATCAGACAATGTTTCTTATAACCGTTAATGTCGAAATGCTCCTGATGCCCAGTAGCGAGATTGGTCACTATCTGTCGAGGAAGGTCGACCTCCACGAGCGTCTTAGCATCCTTACGAATGCTCTGGAAAAGTTCTTGAAGGAACAACTCCGACACCTGTACGGGCAGTACAAAGTTGTTGAGTTCATTGTTCTTGTGGATATCAGCGAAGAAACTGCTAATGACCACCCTGAACCCATATCCTGCGATAGCCCATGCAGCATGTTCACGCGACGATCCTGAGCCGAAGTTACGCCCTGCCACAAGGATGACACTGCCAGCATAAACAGGATCGTTGAGCGGGAAAGCGCTATCAGGAGTACCATCAGAACGATATCGCCAGTCGCGAAAAAGATTCTCACCAAAGCCTTCCTTGTCAGTGGCTTTCAGATAACGTGCTGGAATGATCTGGTCAGTGTCGATGTTCTCCATCGGCAGAGGAACACAGGTCGACGTGATAATATTAAACTGTTGCTTCATAGCCTCAAATCTCTCTCGGATCAGTAATTACACCAGTGACGGCAGCTGCCGCAGCTACTACAGGCGAAGCAAGTATGGTACGAGCGCCAGGTCCCTGCCGTCCTTCAAAGTTGCGGTTGCTAGTGCTCACACAGAGACATCCAGAAGGCACCTTGTCATCGTTCATAGCCAGACAAGCAGAGCATCCAGGCTGTCGAAGGCTGAAGCCTGCATCAGCAAGGATGCGGTCGATTCCTTCCTCACGGATCTGGTTGAGCACAGCCCAGGATCCTGGAACAAGCCATGCGACTACATCATCTACTTTTTGTCTGCCCTTTACAATATCTGCAAAAGCACGAAAGTCTTCAATACGTCCATTGGTGCATGCTCCAAGGAAGACGTAGTCAACCTTGGTACCTAGCAGCCGCTGTCCTGCCTTGAAACCCATATACTGCAACGCCTTCTGAAAGTCAGCACCTCCCTCCGTGGGTATTGCCTCAGAGATGCCTATTCCCATACCAGGATTCGTTCCATAAGTGACGCGAGGCTCAATATCTTCAGCATTGAATACCAACTCCTTGTCGAACACAGCATCGTCGTCGCTCTTTAATGTCCTCCAATAGGCAACGGCCTTCTCCCAAGCTTCTCCTTGAGGGGCGTACTCCCTGTCGCGAAGATATTCAAAAGTGGTATCGTCAGGTGCGATGAAACCACCACGTGCTCCCATCTCGATGGAGAGGTTGCAAAGTGTGAGCCTTCCTTCCATCGACATTGAGCGAACGACCTCTCCTGCATACTCAATGAAGTAGCCAGTAGCACCGCTGGTTGTAATGCAGCTCATGAGATAGAGTGCCACATCCTTGGGTGTCACCAACCGGCCCAGCTTACCATTGATGGTAATACGCATAGAGCGCGGCTTCTGTTGCAGGATACACTGGGAGGCAAGCACCATCTCCACCTCTGAGGTGCCGATGCCAAAGGCGACGGCTCCCACAGCTCCGTGAGTGGAAGTATGACTGTCGCCACAGACGATGGTCATCCCTGGCAACGAGAGTCCTTTTTCAGGTCCTACGACGTGTATAATTCCGTTGTCGGGCGACATCATGCCAAAATGCAGCAGTCCGAACTCGCTTGCATTGGCTGCAAGGGTGTCGACCTGCTTACGCGAGACAGGGTCTTCAATCGGTTTATCCTGGTCATGTGTAGGGGTATTATGGTCAGGCATGCAAACGATGCGCTCAGGACGGAAACAGCGCAGCTGTCGCTGCCGTAGTCCCTCAAATGCCTGCGGCGATGTGACCTCATGACAATAGAGGCGGTCAACATACAGCTGTGTGGGGCCGTCATCGATGATCTGCACCACGTGCCTATCCCATATTTTGTCAAACAGAGTACTCATTTCTTAAACTTATTGATACAGTCAATATAAGCTTCCACTGATGCGGTGACGATGTCAGTATTGGCGCCAAAGCCATAATACATGCTACCATCGTACTCCACCTGCATGTGCACCTTTCCTACGTCATCAGAGCCCTTGGAGATGGCCTGAATGGTGAATTCCTTAAGTGTCATCTGCTTCATGATAATGCGCTTGAGAGCCTTGATGGCTGCGTCGACAGGACCATTGCCACTGCTGGCAGCCTCGAACTTCTGTCCGCTGATGTCGAGCCCGATAGATGCGACGCTTTTCACGCCCTTACCTGAGGTGACCTGCAGGAAGTCGAGACGCACAGCATGCTGGTCGGCAGTATCAGCACCTGCGAGCATCATCACATCAGCATCAGTGACCTCCTTCTTTTGGTCGGCTAGCTGGAGGAACTTCTCGTAGACCTTGTCGAGCCGATGCTCATCGAGGTCGACGCCATTGACGTGCAGACGATGCTTAAGAGCCGCACGTCCGCTGCGAGCCGTAAGAAGAATGCTGTTGTCGTCGATGCCCACATCCTTCGGATCCATGATCTCGTAGGTATGCACGTTCTTCAGCACGCCGTCCTGATGAATACCACTGCTATGAGCAAAGGCATTACGTCCCACGACAGCCTTGTTGGGCTGTACAGGCATATTCATCAGACTAGACACCATACGCGACGTGGGGTATATCTTAGTCGTATTGATATTAGTGTCAATATCTATACCCTTATGACACTTCAGAATCATCACAATCTCCTCAAGCGAAGTATTTCCAGCGCGCTCGCCTATGCCGTTGATGGTGACCTCCACCTGACGAGCTCCGTTGAGCACACCCTCAAGGGTGTTAGCAGTGGCCAGCCCCAGGTCGTTGTGGCAATGAGTGGAGATGACAGCCTTGTCGATGTTGTCAACATGTTCCATGAGATACTTGATCTTCTGACCGAACTCCAGAGGAAGGCAGTAGCCTGTGGTATCAGGAATGTTCACAACAGTAGCTCCAGCCTTGATAACGGCTTCGACGACCTGAGCCAGGAACTCGTTGTCAGTGCGGCCGGCATCCTCGGCGTAGAACTCGACATCGTCGACAAACTGGCGTGCGTACTTCACTGCCCAGACAGCCCGCTCAATGATATCCTCGCGCGTAGAGTTGAACTTGTACTTAATATGTTCGTCGCTGGTACCTATGCCTGTATGGATGCGTTTACGCCTGGCATATTGCAGGGCCTCGACAGCCACATCTATATCCTTTTGCACGGCCCGGGTCAGGGCACAGATTGTGGGCCAGGTGACGGCCTTCGAGATCTCAATAACTGAATGATAGTCGCCTGGCGAACTGATGGGGAAGCCCGCCTCAATCACATCGACGCCTAGCTGTTCGAGTGCCTTGGCTACCTGAATCTTTTCAACGGTATTCAACTGGCAACCCGGCACCTGCTCGCCATCGCGGAGTGTCGTGTCGAAAATATAAAGTCTGTCGCTCATACTATGAATCCTTTTACCTTTGTGTTAAGGGCGGCAAAATTACGCATTTCTTTTGGATAAAACAAACAAATCTGAAGATTTTTTCTCGTTTTTCTTACAATCTTGACTTTTCAGGCCTTTTACGGTTCTAAAATGCAAGCCCGCCTGCCCTTTCCCTACTTCTTGCGAACATAAGGAATTCGGACAGGCGAGGCTTTGTTTATGAGTATCCCAGCTTTTGGACGCTCATGAGCATCCCAGCTGATGGGCGCTCAGATTAGAGAGATGCCGGCAGCTCAATCCACCTAACATAGCAGAAGTCCTGACGATGGGGCAGATTCTTGTTCTTAGGGTACATACGGACAGCAGAACGATACTCGCCAGCCTGCTTCGGCTCGAGCTCAGCCTCGAAGGTGTAGTTATTGCCTTCGCGAGCGACTAGCTTCAGCGGCTCAATGCTGTAGATGCGCTCCTCACCTTTCTTGTCAATGAAGATGTTCACCTTCTCGAGTCCGATGGCATCGTCGAGACCCTGTTCGTCAATGACATAGCGCAGACGATACTTCTGTCCAGTCTCCAGTCCTGCAGCCGACACATCCCACTCGGAGCTGACCACGCGGATAGCATCCCAACGCTCTGCAACGACCTCCTTCCACTGTGCAATGTCCTTGGCCAGACGATAGCTGTCCTTGGAAATCTGCTTGAATCGCTTGGCCTCCTTCTCATAGAACTTCGAGTAGTAGTCGTCCAGCTGACGCTTCATGGTGTAGTGAGGAGCAATCTGTGCGATGCTGTTCTTGATGACCTTGATCCATCCCTTCGAGATGCCCTTCTTGTCCTTATTATAGTAAAGAGGCACAATCTCGTTCTCGAGAAGGCCATAGATAGTGGCAGCGTCGAGCTGATCCTGATAGCCCTGATTCTCGTAGGTGCGCTTCTCAGTGAGAGCCCATCCGGCACCCTCACGATAGCCCTCGAGCCACCAACCGTCCTTCACGCTGAGGTTAACCACACCGTTCATCTCTGCCTTTTCTCCGCTGGTACCGCTGGCCTCGAGTGGACGTGTGGGAGTGTTCATCCAGATATCAACACCTGAGACGAGGCGACGAGCCAGCAGGAAATCATAGTCCTCGAGGAAGATGATCTTGCCTTGGAACTCATCACGCTGCGAGATTTCGTAGATCCTCTTAATCAAGCCCTGTCCGGCACCATCGGCGGGGTGAGCCTTACCAGCAAAGAGGAAGACTACAGGACGGTCGGGGTTGTTGACAATCTTCGACAGGCGAGCCTCGTCAGTGAAGAGCAGGTGAGCACGCTTGTAAGTGGCAAAGCGGCGGCAGAAGCCGATCACCAGCGCATTGGGGTTGAAACGCTCAACTAGTTTGACCACGCGTGCGGGATCGCCCTGGTTCTTGAGCCAAGTATCGCGGAACTGCACCTTGATATAGTCAAAGAGCTTCTGCTTCAGTGCCATACGTGTGGCCCAGATTTCCTCATCGGGAACCTGATAGATGGCCTCCCAAATCTTCTGGTTCGACTCGTCGGACATAAATGACGGATCAAAATATTTGGTATAGAGCTTGCGCCACTCAGTAGCTGCCCAAGTGGGATAGTGCACGCCGTTGGTGACGTAGCCTACGTGGTTCTCCTCAGGGAAGTATCCGTTCCAGATGCCTGAGAACATCTTCTGGCTGACCCATCCGTGCAGCTTCGACACGCCATTAACCTCCTGACAGGTGTTGCAGGCGAAGGTCGACATGCAGAACTTCTCGCCGTGGTCATCGGGATTGGTGCGACCCATACCTATGAACTCGTCCCAAGAGATGCCCAAACGCTGGGGATAGGCTCCCATATACTTGCCGAAAAGACCTTCATCGAAGTAATCGTGGCCTGCAGGCACAGGTGTGTGAACGGTATAGAGACCACTGGCGCGCACCAGTTCCATAGCCTGATTAAACGTCAGGTGCTCCTCCTCGATATAGTCACACAGGCGCTGGAGGTTGGCCAGAGCAGCGTGTCCCTCGTTGCAGTGGTAGATATCCTTCTTGATGCCAAGCTTCTTCAGCGTGAGCACTCCTCCGATACCTAACAGGATCTCCTGCTTCAGACGGTTCTCCCAGTCGCCGCCGTAGAGCGAGTGAGTGATGGGCTTGTCGAACTCAGAGTTCATCTCGTTATCAGTATCAAGCAGATAGAGCTTGATGCGACCCACGTTCACACGCCACACGTATGCGTGTACCATATAATTTGTATAGGGGACATCGACCACCAAGGGCTGCCCGTTCTCGTCTAGCTGACGCTCGATAGGCAGATGGGTGAAATTCTGAGCCTCGTACTTGGCAATCTGCTGGCCGTCCATCGACAGGCTCTGGGTGAAATAGCCGAAGCGATAGAGGAATCCTACGGCCACCATATCGACATTCGAGTCGGAGGCCTCCTTCAGATAGTCACCGGCAAGCATGCCCAAACCACCTGAATATATTTTCAGTGCCGAGTGCATGCCATACTCCATCGAGAAGTATGCCACAGAGGGGCGCTTTGCATCAGGTTCTACATCCATGTAGGCACGGAAAAGATCATAGACGTGCTTGATGCGTTTCATCAGGGCCTTATCCTTAACGATGGATTCCTTGCGGGGGAAGGTCAGGCGCTCGAGCAGCAGCACGGGATTATGCTTCACATCGTGGTACACCTCAGGGTCGAGGTCGCGGAAAAGATCGCGAGCCTCGTAGTTCCATACCCACCAAAGGTTGTGGGCAATCTCGTCGAGGCACTTCAGTTCCTCAGGAAGGCTCGATTTCACGGTCAGCTCCTTCCACTGGGGAGCATTGGTGTAGTCTGCTTTGATTTTCATCTTTTTAATTTACAATTTTACTATTTATTATTTGTTATTTTTTACAAAATCATTCCTCTTTCTAGAATTATTCAGCGCGATGTCATAAGCCTGATAGTAGTACTTGATGAACTCGCTCCACAGAGCCTTCTTCGACAATTGCGAAGCCTTCTGGCGGCATGCCTCGGCCTGTTTAGCCGTGAAATGCGAGTACTCGGCAACAGTGTCCTTGATAATGTCGGCCACCTCCGAGTAGTTGTAGTCCGTGCGATGAATCACCTTCACGCCGTCCTGCAACTCACCCGTATGTCCAAACACCTTGTTGGCCCACAATCCAAAACCAGCTAAGTCGGTGGTGATGCAGGGCACCTTGAAGGCAACAGCCTCAAGCGGTGTATAACCCCAAGGCTCGTAGTAGGAGGGATAGATGCAGAGATCGTTGCCCAGCACCACATCATAGTACGAGAGGTTGAGGATGCCATCATTGCCGTCAAGATAGCAGGGCAGGAACACCACCTTCACCTTGTCATCACGACGGTTGTGCATGTCATAGAACTTCATCATGTTCAGCACATTGTCGTGGCCCATGTTGTGCAACCAGTGAGTAATCATGGGCACTTCGAGAGGAGTGTCATAGGGCAGCCCACTACTTAGCCTTTCTTGCAGATCCTTACGGGGTTCTCCCACCCATCCAGGCACTTCGATAAAGGCTACCACCTGTCGCTGCAAGTCTCGGTCACGCAGCAGACGGTTCATGGCCTCAACAAAGACATCGATACCCTTATTGCGGAACTCATAACGTCCTGATGTTGAAACGATAATCGTGTCGTCGCTCAAGTCTTCACCAAGCAATGCTCCAGCCACCTGCAACAGGCGGCGGCGAGCAAGTTTACGCTTGCGTCCGTAGGCAGGACCCTTAGGTACGAAACTATCGTCGAAGCCGTTGGGCAACACCACATCGACTGGCTTATCGAGCAGTTCCAGGCACTCGCGTGCAGTGATATCGCTCACGGTGGTGAAGCAGTCGACGTAGTGAGCCGTCTGCTTCTCGATGGAGTGCTTCGACTGCATGTTCAGCTCGCCTGCCATCTGGTCGCCGTTGTAAGCGAAGAGATAGTCATAAAGCGGCTTCTGGTTGCCTGCAATCGAACGCCCGATGCTCGTAGCATGGGTAGTGAAGATAGTGGCTATCTGCGGAACCTTCTTGTTAAGATAGAGTGCCCCCAGTCCGCACATCCATTCGTTGGCGTGGTAGATGACGTTTTGGGCGTTAATGTAATTATACAGGCTTTCAGCCACCAGTCCGGCAGCATAAGAGAACATCGAGGCCTCGTCGTAGTCGCCATAAGAATGGAGGGAGTCCACACCGAAGTTTTCCCACAACCAGCCGTAGATCTCGTTCTTCTGATCGTAGTAGGGAGTAAAATCAACCAACACGGCCACAGGCTCTCCAGGCACCGTCCAGCGCCCTACCCTCACCTTCAGTCTCTGTTCGCGGGCTGTCCACTGCCACTCGGCATAAAGGGCAGCTTCCTCGCGAAAATATGGGCACTGCTTCTCCTTCCAGACATCGGGTCCTATAAAGATTATTTTATCGGGAAATGCGCTCTGCAGCGTCTTTGCTCGTGAAGAAAGGACGGTATAGATGCCGCCCACCATATTGCACACTTCCCAGCTCGATTCAAAGATATAATCCGGAGTTAAAAGCTCGTTACTCATTTACTTCTGTTTATAAACGGCTGCAAAGTTACCTAAAAAAATCGTAAAATCACCATGAATCGCCCGTTTTTTTCTAAACGCCGTTCATTAATTGATATAAGATTTCCCTTTTTACCCTCAAAAAGGGAGAAAAAGCCAATAATCAAGTTAGAATTGGTTTCGCTCGTCGCGGACGGACGTTCAGTTCGTCGCGGACGGATGTTCGCTTCGTCGCGGATGGATGTTCGCTTCGTCGCGGACGGACGTTCAGTTCATCGCGGACGGACGTTTGACTCGTCGCGGACGGCTGTTCGGTTCATCGCGGACGGACGTTCAACCCATAGTACGCGGCCATAACCTTTTCGTCAATCCATACGATCACGATAGTCAGCGTAGGCAAACTCACGTAGAAGCTCGAGGCGGCCGTCGTCACGGAGAATGGCAATGGAGGGATGGGTGATACCGTTGAACATGTTGGTCTTGACGGTGGTATAGTGTATCATATCCTCGAAGATGACTTCCTCACCCACCTGCAGTTCGTGACCAAAGCGCCAAGAAGCCATAAAATCACCACTTAGGCAACTATTGCCGCCAAGGCGATAAACGTATCCGTCCTGCACTTTTCCTGCCCCCTCGGTTGACTGCAAAAAGCCGTCCTGCGGTTCGTCAACATGCTCCGCTCCTCGCACATCAGGGAAATAGGGCATTTCCAGGCAATCAGGCATGTGGCAAGTAAAACTGACGTCGAGAATGGCCGTACGTATGCCCTTGTTCTCGACAATATCAACGACATGACTTACCAGCGGTCCTGTCTGCCATGCGAAGGCGCTGCCAGGTTCGAGAATGATGTGCAGCCAGGGATAGCGCTCATGCAGTCCGCGGAGGATACTGACGAGCAGTTCAACGTCGTAGTCACGCCGTGTCATGAGGTGACCGCCACCCAGGTTGAGCCATTTCAGCTGTGGGAACCAACGAGAGAAATGTTGTTCGATGTGTACCAGCGTGCGCTGCAGCACGTCGGCACCGCTCTCGCAGTGGCAATGACAGTGGAATCCTTCGATGTCAGAGGGCAGTACTTCAGGCAGCTGGTCGGCAGTGACTCCAAAGCGAGTTCCAGGTGCACAAGGATTGTAGAGCAGTGTGCCCACCTCACTATATTCAGGGTTAACACGCAAACCCAGCGAGCATCTTGCAGCACGCTGATGGAAACGGTCGTACTGTGAAAGTGAATTGAACGTCAGGTGGCTCGAGCAGGCGGCAATGCGGTCGAACTCGTCCTCGCAATAAGCTGGGGAATAGGTGTGCGAAGGCGCTCCGAACTCCTCGAATGCCAGCAGTGCCTCGCCGAGGGAGCTGGCGGTAGTGCTGTGGATATACTCGCGGAAGATGGGAAAGGTCTTCCATAGTGCAAAAGCCTTGAAAGCAAGGATGATCTCGACATCAGCCCTGCGCGCCACATCAGCTATGAGTGACAGGTTTCTCCTAAGCTTCTGCTCTTCAATGATATATATCGGTTTGCTCAATTATCGATTCAACAATTAATTATTTTGGGATTTCAACTCAACGGTCTCAATAGACACGCGGACCAAAGATGGCAGTGCCTATACGCACCATCGTGGAACGGTGACGGACGGCGATGGGATAGTCGTCGCTCATGCCCCAGGAACGCTCGCAGAAGGCATCGTCATCAGCAAAGTAACGGGCCTTCACCTCGTCGAAGAAACGGGCTGCCGTCTCAAACTCTGCAGCTATCTGTTCCTCGTCGTCGACGTTCGACGCCATCATCATCAGTCCACAGATCTGCACATGCTGCATCTGACGCCATTCACCGTCGTCAAGCAGCTGTAGGCAGTCGGCAGTCGTCAGGCCGTATTTCGTAGCCTCCTCTGCGATGTGCAGCTCGAGCAACACCTTAATCGTGCGCCCCACCTTCGATGCCTGCTTCTCAATCTCGCGCAACAAGCGCAGCGAGTCGACGGCTTCGATCATCGCGATATAGGGTACGATGTACTTCACCTTGTTCGTCTGCAGATGGCCTATGAAATGCCACTCAATGTCCTTCGGCAGCGACTCATGCTTCAGGCGTATCTCCTGTTCGTGACTCTCGCCGAAGATACGCTGGCCCTCATCGTATGCCGCCATGATCTCTTCAGCAGGATGATACTTGCTGATGGCCACCAGCCGCACGCCCTGAGGAAGGGCATCGCACACCTGGCGAAGATGCAGCTTGACGTCGTACATCACTCCTCCTCGAACTCAGGCTTGTCCTCTTTTTCCTTCTTCTTATATTCAAAGACGTCCATCAGCGTGGTCTCCGTGACTCCGGCTATGACATAGTCGATCATCGTGCCTGCCATCACCTCGTCGAGGTTCTTCACGGCTCCGTTGAGAGTGGCAGCATGCACAAGGTAGTTCACGTTCGACCGTTTCTCCTTCTCAGTCTTCTCATCTATGGTGATGAACTGCAGCTTGGCCCTGTACCAACGGTCGGCCAGGCCATCGTCGCTGAAGAAAATCTCATGATAAGAGGCACGCTTGATATCGCTTACCTCAAACTCGCCACTGATATACGACGACATCTCCTCAGTGATGCGCTGCTCAGCCTCAGTGAAACTGAGTGCGTCGACGACGTATGTCTCCGTCACTTTCTTCTGAAGACCGTCGTCCATTGTCTTCTCGTAGCGTATCTTACATTCAAACCAGTTTGCTGTTCTGCTTCGCATCATATTAGTTTACAATTTAACTATTTACATTTTACGATTATTCACAATATTAGATAAGCGGCATGCCCAACTCGCGGCACTCCTGGCGCATCTCCTCGGGCCAGATAGAGGCTTGGATCTCGCCGATGTGACCCTTGTGGAGCAGAACCATACACAGACGGCTCTGGCCGATACCGCCTCCCACGCTCAGTGGGAGCTTGTCCTGCAGCAGCTGCTGATGGAAGAACAGCTGCTCGCGCTCTTCCTCATGCTCCAGCTTAAGCTGACGCAGCAGCGACTCCTTGTCGACACGTATGCCCATCGATGAGAGTTCAAACGACCGTCCAAGCACAGGATACCAAATAAGGATGTCGCCATTTAGACCTGCACGTCCGTCCTCAGCAATGGTCGACCAGTCGTCGTAGTCAGGAGCACGGCCGTCGTGCTTCTCGCCATTCGAAAGTTTGCCACCGATGCCGATTACGAACACAGCTCCGTAGGCCTCGCAGATAGCATCCTCACGCTCCTTGGGACTCTTGTCAGGATACATGCGCAACAGCTCCTCGGCATGAATGAAGTGAATCTTCTCAGGCAGGAACGGCTTCAGCTGCGGATAGGTTTCACAGGTGAGGTACTCCGTACGGCGAATGGCAGCATAGATACGCTCGACGACGCTTTTCAAGAAGCGCAGCGTCCGATCCTCACGACGAATGACGGCTTCCCAGTCCCACTGGTCTACATAGAGGGAGTGCAGGTTGTCGAGCTCTTCGTCAGCACGGATGGCATTCATATCTGTATACACGCCATAGCCTGGTTCAATCTTATACTCAGCCAACGTCAGACGCTTCCACTTGGCCAGCGAGTGAACCACCTCGGCACGGGCATCGCCCAAGTCACGAATGGGGAATGACACAGGGCGCTCGACACCGTTCAGGTCGTCGTTGATGCCCAGACCTTTCAGCACAAACAACGGAGCGGTCACACGACGCAGACGCAACTCAGTGGACAGATTCTGCTGGAAGAACTCCTTGATCAGCTTGATGCCCTGCTCTGTCTGACGCATATCGAGCAGCCGCTCATAGCCGATGGGTTTTATCACTTTGCTCATATCTTCTTACCTTAATTTTCTTAATGCGCTGCAAAGGTACGAATAATCTGTCAATTGGCAAACTTTTGGGCGAATTATTTTGCAGCAGGGCTGTTTTCGCACAGAAATGAATAAAAAAAGTAAAAACGATGGCCGTTTCATTTTTTTGTAGTAACTTTGCACACAATTTAAGACGAACGAAAGCAATCCTAGAACATGAAGAGACTATTCATCACCCTGGCAGCGCTGGTCCTCTGCACACTGGGCACACTGGCTCAGCGCACCACCGACATCCTCGACCGTGGCCTGGTGGCCATACCTGCTGCCTCAGGATCAGGCAATTTCATCAGCTGGAGAATCTTCGGCGAAGAATACTACGACACTGAGTACAACCTTTATCGCGACGGCGTGAAGGTGAACGACACTCCCCTGAAAGTATCGAACTACAGCGATACAGCAGGAAAAGCATCCTCCAAGTATCAGGTAGCAGCCGTAGTAAGAGGCGTCGAGCAGGAGAAGAGCGCTGAGGTCACCCGCTGGAGCGCTCAGTACAAGCAGTTCGCCGTGCAGTCGCTGTACTCACGTCGCGGAACGAACATCACTGCCGACTACAACATCAACGACATTGCCCTCGCCGACGTCACGGGCGACGGTGTCTCCGAGTTCATCATGAAACGCAACTACGGCCCCGACGGCAGTTCAGTTGCCAACGACTCGGCCTACAACCATATTGAGTGCTATACGCTGCAAGGAGAGCGCCTGTGGTACATCGACCTGGGCCCAAATATGGTCAGCGGCCCCGACGAGCAGTATGATGCCGTGGGCTATGACTGGGACGGCGACGGACGGGCAGAAATCCTGATGCGTGGTGCAGACAATATGATTATCCATCATGCGGACGGCACTACGACAGAGATAGGCAACATGAAGGTCAACACCCGCAACACAGTACTGCAGACTGCCAACATGACTTACACGAACACGGGAGCCGAATATCTGCTCTATCTGGACGGACTGACAGGAAAACCCTACCCCATCGGCCCCAACGGACAGCTATGGATGAGCTACCCGCTACCCAGAGGAAGCGCTGATGACTGGGGCGACGGCTACGGCCACCGTTCGACAAAGCACTACTTTGCCGCTCCCTTCCTCGACGGCCGTCATCCCTTCATCTTCCTGGGTCGCGGCTGCTACACTAAGCATCACATGAAGGCATTCTCAGTCAATCCTGACACACACCAGCTGACGCTCTACTGGGAATGGAGCAGCGGATCGATGGGCGCCTATACCGGACAGGGATTCCACAACTTCGGCATCGCCGATGTCGACTGGGACGGACGCGATGAGATTTGCTTTGGTTCTATGGTTATCGACGACAACGGAAAGGGGCTGTCAACCACAGGACTGGGACACGGCGATGCCCAGCACTGCTCAGACTTCGACCCCTATCGGCACGGACAGGAGATTTTCACCTGCAACGAAGACCATCCTGCCATGAACTACCGCGACGCCACCACTTCGAAGATCTACTACCGTCTGCAGTCAACCGGCGACGACGGACGAGCCATCTGCGGAAACTTCTCGAACGATTACCCCGGATGCATCGGACACTCATCCCAGTCAGGCGTCGTCTCGACGGTCACTGACAAAGTATTGCCAAACGCTCCCAGCGGCTTCGCCATGAACTGGCGCATCTACTGGGACGGCGACCTACTCGAGGAAGCACTCGACGGTGCTTCTTCGCGCGAGGGAGCATCTCGTGTGTTCAAGGCCGACGGATCCACCGTCTTCACTGCCAGCGGAACGGCCAACTGCAACTGGACGAAGAACACACCTTCGGCCACAGGCGACATCATTGGCGACTGGCGCGAGGAAATCATCGTGCGCACCACTGATAATAAATATGTACGCGTGTACACAACCAATATCAAAACCAACTACCGCAACTACACTCTTTGGCACGATCATCAGTATCGTCAGGGAATGGTGTGGGAGTCGATAGGCTACAACCAGCCACCTCACACCAGCTATTTCCTGGGCGAACTCGAGGGCATCACTGTGGCTCCCCCACCCTTTACGATGACGGGAAGGACAGAAGTAGCCAACGGAGGCACCATCGGCACCACCAGCGACCATCTCATCGTCTGTGAGACCAACGATACAGAGGTCACCATTCAGGACGGAGCCGAGCCTTATATCCTCACCTTCAACGTACCGTCCTGGATTCAGGGCACCAACAGCACTGCCACCAATGGCAATCCCAGCATCAAGCGCACCTACTACACCTGCAATGTCAAGGGCGGAGGACTTAGTGGCGGCACACGCCTGGTGAAGCAGGGCGACGGCACACTCACGCTGCCTAATGCCGTGATGAAGCATTCAGGACCTACTGACATCTGGGCAGGAACGGTCAACTTCAACGGCATCTTCGAATCATCACCAGTTTGGCTCAACCGCTTCGCTGAGCTTAACAGCGACGGTGGACAGTTCAAGGCCGGCATAAGCATGGACTATGCTTCCACACTGCGTCCAGGAGGAGCTGACAAGCAAGGCACCATTACTACGACCACGCTGAAGTTGGGCTTTGGTTCCCGCATCGTCTTCGACATTTTCAACGAAGGTCTGGCCTCCGACAAAATCACTGCTCAGCAGATAACTATCGAGACCAAGAACTGGCAGCACGGACCTCAATACCTTACGCCTGTGTTTGAGTTCACTCCCCACACAGGCAACAATCCCTCGGTTGCCACTGGACGCTACCTCATCGGCACCGTCGAGCAGCCCATCAGCAACCTCGACAAGGTGCGCATCGAGGGCATCGACACCAAGATGAAGGCCCAGCTGCTGCAGGAAGGTTCCAACCTCTATCTCGAGATTAGCGGCATGCGCGATGCCCAGGACATCACCTGGACGGGAGCCGTCAGCACTGCCTGGAACGTAGCCGACACTGAGAACTTCAGCAACGACGGTCAGGCCAACTTCTTCGTCACTGGCGACAATGTGCATTTCGATGACTCAGCCGAGAAGTTCAGCGTCACCCTCGAGGGAGAGATTGAGGCCGACACCGTCTTTGTCAACAATACCAAGGGCTACACCTTCAGTGGATCAGGAGCACTCGTGGGCAATACTACCCTCGTGAAGCAGGGCACTGGCACGCTCACCATCAAGAATGACAACACCTATACGGGTGGCAACCGTCTCTCAGGAGGCATCGTCAGCGTCAGCTCAATGGCCAATGCCAATCAGCCCAAGGGCAACCTGGGAGCAATGACTACTGCTGCCGCCAAATTTGTCATGGAGAATGGAGCCGAGCTGCGCACCACTGCCGCCATCACCAACGGATCAGCTATCAAGTTCGAAGGCGATGAAGGAGGCGTGATCAACAATGCGCAAGACTTCATCGTCGACCGTGCTATGATGGGCACTGTGCTCACGAAGAAAGGCACGGGATGGATGAAGCTCAACGTCGCCAACGGCAGTCTCCAGCGGCTCGTCGTCGCTGCAGGAACGGTGCAGTGTGTCAACAGCAATAAACCTGCCAACACCGTTGAATATCAGGGAGGCACGCTCCGCGAGAACACCGGTACCAGCTATGCCATCCACGTCCCGAAGGGAAAGACAGGAACATGGTATATGGCCAACCGCTCGACCTACACCAACAAGGTCACTGGCGAGGGCACACTCAATGCCTATTGCACCACGGAGAAAGGCACCAACTATTACGCAACGCGCACCCCCGTGCAGTGCGACTTCAGCGCCTTTGAGGGCACGCTCAAGCCCAACTCCAGCCAGGATGATGCCGCCGCCCTGCGCTTCACGCTGAACACAGCCACCGGCATGCCTAAGGGCACGATGAACCTGGCTGCCAACGTCGTCGTGCAGAACAGCGGCAAGACCTTCCGCATCGGCAAGGTCACAGGATCGGGAGCACTCGGAGGCAGCTGCACCTTCAGCAACGGCGCCAGCGTGGGTGCCAACACCTGGCAGGTGGGCGACGACCAGGACTGGGCCACCAGCGTCCGTGTCATCTCCAATGCCAACTTCACCAAGGTAGGCTCTGGCAAGGTCACTTGGACGGCTGCCAGCGACAATACCGGCACTACCACCATCAGCGAGGGCGAGCTCACACTATCGTCGAACGGTGTGCTAGGCACCGGCCGCCTCACGATTGGCCCCAACGGCACTCTCTCAGGCACCAACAAGAAGACGACCCCACTCGTCAACAGCGCTATCGTAGTCAACGGCAAGCTGAGTCCCACCACGCTCTACATCGACAACAAGAACGTCACCATCAATACTGATGGCATGCTCATTATCGAGGCCCAGCGCTGTGCTACTGCCACTCAAACGGGGTGCAGCACCATCGAGGGCGTTGCCAATATGACCATCAACGGCACGATACGCGTTGTGCCGGCCAGGTTCTGCAACCTGCAGGTGGGCGACAGCATTCGCATCTTCACTGCCAATGTCTTCTCCGGCACGCCGCAGATCGCGGCAGAAGGCCCCTACGAGTGGGATGCCAGCCGCATCAGCGAGGGACTGCTCTTCGTCAAGAACATCGACACGGGCATCGACAGCGTCATCTCGGCTGAGACTCCGCGCAACATCTACGACACCCGCGGCCGACTGGTACGTGCCAACGCCACTAATACCGAGGGGCTGCCTGCCGGCATCTATGTCTGCGAAGGACGCAAATTCGTTGTGAGACCATAAACTTTACCAATAAATATGAAAAAGACTTTTCTATTTTCCCTGACTTTCGCAGTTGCCCTGGGCACTCATGCCCAGCAAAAACTTCCCTTTCAGGACACAAGTCTCCCTACGGAGCAACGCGTGGAAGACCTCCTTCAGCGCCTGACGCTTGAAGAGAAAGCAAAACTGATGATGAACCGCTCACCAGCCATCGAGCGACTGGGTGTTCCGCATTTCGAATGGTGGAACGAAGCGCTGCATGGCGTCGGCCGCAACGGCTTTGCTACCGTCTTCCCCATCACAATGTCGATGGCGGCATCATGGGACGATGCACTGCTGCAGCAGGTGTTCGACGCCGTGAGCGACGAGGCTCGTGTCAAGGCCCAGCAGGCAAAGCGCTCAGGACAGATCAAGCAATACCAGAGTCTTTCATTCTGGACACCCAACATCAATATTTTCCGTGACCCAAGATGGGGACGCGGACAGGAGACCTACGGCGAAGATCCCTACCTTACATCCCGGATGGGCATCGCCGTCGTACGCGGACTGCAAGGGCCCGACAATGCCAAGTACCGCAAGCTGCTGGCCTGTGCCAAGCACTTCGCAGTACACAGCGGCCCAGAGTGGAACCGCCATACGTTCAACATCGAGGACCTGCCCGAGCGCGATCTCTGGGAGACCTACCTGCCGGCATTCAAGGCATTGGTCCAGGAGGGCAACGTCGAGGAGATCATGTGTGCCTATCAGCGCATCGACGGTGAGCCCTGTTGTGCACAGAGCCGCTACGAGCAGCAGATCCTGCGCGATGAATGGGGATTCAAGGGCCTCATCACCAGCGACTGCGGCGCCATCAACGATTTCCTCCCCCGTTATCATAACGTGGTGGAGACTCCACAGCAGGCTGTGGCCATCGGCGTGAGGGCCGGTACTGACGTGGAGTGCGGCAGTCTCTACCGCCACCTGCCTCAGGCAGTGAGCGACGGATGGATCAGCGAGAAGGAGATCGATACCAGCCTGCGCCGCCTGCTCAATGCCCGCATGCGCCTGGGAGACTTCGACCCCGACGACATGGTCGACTGGACCAAGATTCCCGAGAGCGTCGTTGCCTCGAAGGAGCACAAGCAGCTGGCCCTCCAGATGGCCCGCGAAGGTATTGTCCTGCTGAAGAACAACGGCATTCTGCCTCTCCACCAGAAGAGCATCGTCGTGATGGGTCCCAATGCCAACGACTCCATCATGATGTGGGGCAACTACTCCGGCTATCCCACCGCCACCATCACAGCCCTGCAGGGCCTCCAGAATCTGCTGGGCAAGAAGAACGTGAAGTACGTTCCCGGCTGCGGCCTGACCCGTGGCGAGGTGTCGGAGAGCTTCTACCGCACGATGAAGGGCACCTACTGGAACAACGAGAACATGCAGGGTGCTCCTGTGGCAACTGTCACCTATGCCGAGCCCATCAAACTCAACAACGGGGGAGCCACCGTCTTTGCACCCGGTGTTAGCCTCGAGCATTTCTCCGCCCGCTTTGAAGGCATATTCAAGACCACGGACGACGAGCAGCTGCAGCTGCATGTGGCTGCCGACGACAAAGTGCGTGTCATGATCAACGGCGACACCGTTGTCAACATCTGGAGCCCCCGTCAGCGCATCCAGGAGGCCAGGCCCGAGTTCTCAGTCAAGGGCGGCCAGGAATACAACATCGTCATCGAGTACGTGCAGGAGACCGACATGGCCAATCTGCAGTTCGACATCTACAAGCGATACACACCCACCCGCGAGCAGATTCTCCAGCAGATAGGCTCGGCCAAGACCGTCGTGTTCGTGGGAGGCATCTCACCCCGCGTCGAGGGCGAGCAGATGCGCGTCGAGGAGCCCGGCTTCAAGGGCGGCGACCGCACCAGCATCGAGCTGCCACAGGCTCAGCGCGACTTCCTACGTATGCTGCACGAGGCCGGCAAGCAGGTCATCTATGTCAACTGCTCGGGTGGAGCCATCGCTCTTGCTCCTGAGGCAGAAAACTGCGATGCCATCCTGCAGGCCTGGTATGGCGGAGAGCAGGGAGGACAGGCCCTGGCCGAGGTCATCACAGGCAAGGTCAACCCCAGCGGCAAGCTGCCTGTCACCTTCTATAAGGACGACTCCCAGCTGCCCGACTTCCTCGACTATCGCATGCGTGGCCGCACCTACCGCTACTTCGAGGGCGAGCCGCTCTATCCCTTCGGCTACGGTCTGAGCTACACCTCGTTCGTCATCGGCAAGCCTGAGTATAGCGTCGGTCAGGTCAGCTTCTCGCTGAAGAACACCGGCCGTCGTGCCGGCACCGAGACCGTGCAGGTATATATCCGCCGCACGGCCGACACCGAGGGACCGCTGAAGACCCTCCGCGCCTACCAGCGTGTAGAGCTGAAGCCAGGCGAGAGCCGGCGGGTAAGCATCGACCTTCCCCGTGAGCGCTTCGAGAACTGGGATCCCCTGACCAACACCATGCGCGTCGTCCCTGGCCAGTACGAGCTGATGATAGGCACCAGCAGTGCCAATAGCGATCTGCAATCCTTTAACATTCAACTTAAATAATTAAAACAATGGTACAAACTGACAAGGGTAGCCGCGGCTACCTCATTTCAATCGTCATGGTGGCCGTGCTGGGCGGATTGCTCTTCGGCTACGACACGGCAGTCATCTCGGGAGCCGAGAAGGGACTGCAGGCATTCTTCAAAGAAGCGCAAGACTTTGACTACTCCGACCGCTGGCACGGGTTCACCTCTGCCTCAGCACTCATCGGATGTATCATCGGCTCAGCACTCTCAGGACTCCTGGCCACGCGCCTGGGCCGCAAGAAGTCGCTCATCATCGCTGGCTTGCTGTTCTTCGTCTCAGCACTCGGGTCGATGGATCCCGAATTCCTCTTCTTCGAGCACGGCAAGCCCTCTTTCTCGCTGCTCCTCATGTTCAACTTCTACCGCATCATCGGAGGTATCGGCGTAGGACTCGCATCAGCCATCTGCCCCATGTACATCGGCGAGGTGGCACCTTCCAACATACGTGGAATGCTAGTCTCGTGGAACCAGTTTGCCATCATCTTCGGTCAGCTAGTGGTCTACTTCGTCAACTTCTTCATTCTGGGCGACCACATCCAGCCGCTCGTAGAGGAGATGGGCAAGGGCATCGCCGCCATCAACCCCGCTGCACAGTGGACAGTCACCACAGGCTGGCGCTATATGTTCGGATCAGAGGCCGTGCCGGCAGGACTCTTCGCACTGCTCATCTGCTTCGTGCCTGAGACACCGCGCTACCTCGTCAGCATCGGTCAAGACCAGAAGGCTCTGGGCATCCTCGCTCGCATCAACGGCAGCGGAAAGGCCCAGCAGATCCTCCAGAACATCAAGGAGACCATGACCGTGAAGACCGAGAAGCTCATGACCTACGGCGTGATGTGCATCTTCATCGGCATCATGCTCAGCGTGTTCCAGCAGGCCGTCGGCATCAATGCCGTCCTCTACTACGCTCCACGCATCTTCGGCGACATGGGCATGGAAGACCCGATGATGGTCACCGTCTTCATGGGTATCATCAACATCCTCTTCACCCTCGTGGCCATCTTCACCGTCGAGAAGCTCGGACGCAAGCCACTGCTCATCTGCGGTTCGCTGGGTATGGCCATCGGAGCCTTCGGCGTTGCCGTCACCTTCGGACATGCAGGCCTCGAGATGGTCACAGCCATCAGCATCATGGTCTACAGCGCATCGTTCATGTTCTCGTGGGGCCCCATCTGCTGGGTGCTCATCTCCGAGATCTTCCCCAACACCATCCGTGGCGCTGCAGTCGCCATCGCCGTCGCTTTCCAGTGGATCTTCAACTTCATCGTCTCCTCCACCTTCGTGCCCATGTTCAACATGCACCTGACCGAGGGCGACGACTTCGGTCACTGGTTCACCTACGGTCTCTACGGTGTCATCTGCATCATCGCAGCCGTCTTCGTATGGAAGCTCGTGCCTGAGACCAAGGGCAAGACCCTCGAAGACATGACTAACCTCTGGCGCAAGCGCCGCTAGTCCCGCCTCCCGACGCGACCTTTTACCTCTGCGTCTTTGTGTCCTCCGTGTTCGTAACATGTTCTAACTGAACACAGAGGCACAGAGACGCAGAGGTCATTATCTAGGCAAGGATTCTTACGTTCCTCTGAAAGAGTGACATGAAACTGTCACACAATGTTTTTTTGTTTTTGTTATGTTTTTCCTCAAAACCCCAGTAAAATACGTGGAAGCCAGCGATTATGGCATAACAAATGCATAACAAATATATAATCCCTAGCGCGTTTGCAGTACATCCCGTTGGTCTCGCGGTGGCCACTTCGCTTGCCTCCGGTTGCACACCGTAAGCTGCCTGGTCCGTACCTTTCGCGACGTTGGTACTCGCTTCGCATGCTTCAGGTGGATCTGCTTGTGACATTTGCGACAATTGTCCCTTCCGCAGTAAAATAGCGTAATCCCGAAGATTTCAGTGCTGATTTCGTCCTGGCCAAGATGTCACAGAGATAGGGTGGGTGTTAACATTCATTAGCAGGGGAGGTCGGCTCAAATCTCCTTTCATTGAGCCGATGACCATATGTTTCGTACGGTCACCGACACAGATTTGCGTACGTTGACTATTCATCCATG
>JAEEGI010003578.1_pt1 | contig 36953 bp, 30 predicted proteins | sample 8958751 | NCBI WGS metagenome assembly JAEEGI01 (sample SAMN16246545, study PRJNA631951) | gut metagenome | biome: gut microbiome; feature: rumen; material: KS-attached | host: Bos | place: Iran: Karaj | collected 2018-10 | reverse complement strand
CGAGGCGCTGGGCAGCGGCGCCTTCTTGGGCTCGCTGCGGCGTACGCGTACGGGCGGTTTCCGGGTCGAAGACGCCCTCAGCCTCTCCGATGCCTTGACTGCTTTATCGATATGACTATGATACGGAAAATCCTGTTGGCTGCTTTCGTGGCTTGCATGGCTCTTACGGTCCGGGCCCAGGAGCCGGGCATGGACTGTTTCGGCATCATCGTGGGCCGGAAGGCGTCGACCGACGGCTACGTCTATCTGGGCCACAACGAGGACCAGAGCGGGGAAGCGATGCTCAACATCTACAACGTCCCGGCGACGGAGGACCGCCTGGCCTATCTCTGGTTCGAGTTCCCGGGGCAGAAGGCGGGGGACAGTTTCGTCAACGAATGGGGCGTGGCGGTCACTTCGGACCATTGCCCGTCGAAGGAAACGAAGGCCCAGGGAAGCGTTCTCTACGAAGTACGGACGGCCGTTGCCCAGAAGGCCCGCAGCGCCCGCGAAGGCGTCAAGATCATCGGCGAAATGGTCGAGAGATACGGCTATGCCGATGACGGACGCAGCTATCTGGTCGCCGACCGGAACGAAGGCTGGGTCTGCGCCGTGGTTCGGGGCCGCCATTGGGTCGCCCAGCGCGTCCCGGACGACGAGATCATGACCATTCCCAACTATTATGTCATCGGGGAAGTGGACCTCTCGGACACCGTCAACTTCCTGGGCAGCAAGGATTTGATCAAGTACGCCAAAAAGCGCGGCTGGTATCGGCCGCGCCGCGACGGCGCCTTCAACTTCCGCCTGGCCTACGGAACCCCGGCCAGTCTGGAACATCCCCATAACCTTGAACGGCATCAACTGGCGCAGGAGACTTTTTTCGGCGACGCTATCCTTGGCCCCGACGCCCCCTTCTCCCGAAAGCCCATCCATCCTTTCCACCGCCGCCACCTCAGCCAGCTCCTGACCGAGCCGCCCATCTGCAACGAACGCACCGTCCTGACCAACATCTTTACGATGAATCCGGCCTTCCCGCCCCAACGGGGAACGGTCATCTGGGTCGGTTATCCCGGCCAGTCGGCCGCCGACCAGAGCCAGTGGACGGTCCATACCCGCGTCCCGGAGTCCTGCCACCGCTACGCCACCGCCGAAGAAGCGATGGAGAAGCATTTCACGGATGTCGGCAACTACCGCGAGCGCTGGCCCGACCACTTCTACTGGCACTATACCGATCCGTCCATCAACCAGGATGTCATCCCCCACGACTTCACCGTCTATGTCCCGAAGCAGCCGCGCATCCAGGCGGACCGGGACATCACGAAGCGGGGCGACACCTTCAACGACCATTTCCACGTCCTGGAAGATCCCGCCCGCGGGCTGCTCTATGCTTTTTGGACCCAGGGCTCCTGGGAAGCCGCCAATGACGAGCACGTGGTCTTCTCCAAGAGCGCGGATGGGGGCAAGACCTGGACCGAACCCATCACCCTCGCCGGCTCGGAGACCCTGGCCGACCCGAAGCCCGTAGCCGCCTGGCAGCAGCCGATGCTGACCCGCAGCGGCCGGCTCTACTGCCTCTGGAACCAGGAAACGACCGTCAAGAAACACCTCTGCGGCATCATGCAGGGCCGTTATTCCGATGATGCGGGAGAGACTTGGAGCGACATCGATACCGTTCCTTTCCCCATCCGTTTCTCCTCCGATCCCAAGGACTTGAGCGTGCCGCCTTCGTGGTGCATGTGGCAGCGGCCCCTGCGTTTCGGCGAAGACGGACGCTATCTGGCCGGCTGCTCCCGTTACGGATATGACGCCGAGGGGCGCGAATCCAGCAAGGTCGAATTCTGGCAATACGACAACATCGACGACGATCCGGAGATCAAGGATATCCGAATCTCCTTCTTCAACACGGAAGATGAATCCTTCGACGCGTCCCGGGTCGAGACGGAGGAGCATTTCTCCGGCCGTGAGATCCCTTCGGTCGAGGAAGCCTGCATCGTGGGCCTGCCCGATGGCCGGCTCTTCGCCGTGATGCGCACTTCCATCGGCCACCCGATCTGGTCGGTCAGCGAAGACCACGGCATGCATTGGAGCCGTCCCGAAGTCCTGCGCGAGCGCGACGGCGGTCCCTCCTTCCTGCAGCCCCGCTCACCCTGTCCGATCTATGATGTGGAAGGCCCCGAGGCGCACAGCGGCCGCTATGCCCTCTTCGTCCACGACAGTTTCGATTTCAACGGAATGGCCTCCTACCAGAACCGGGGCCCGGTCTACCGCCACAACGGCCGCTACGTCCCCGGCGCCCACCAGCCCATCTGGTTCGACGGCCCGGAACTCTTCTCGCCCCGCGACACCGGCAACTCCTTCTACACCAGTTCCACCGCCCTGAACGGCGTCCCCATCCTCTGGTTCGGTGATATGAAGTTTTATTTATTCGGCAAGATTCTGTAGACGATTCTTCAACTCGTCTTTGCCGATAAAGGACAGGATGTCGGCGATGCCGAGGCCGCTCGCGGCGCCCGAAAGCACCAGCCTGAGCGCGTTCATCACCTTCCCCATCGGCCACTCCTTCGCGCGGATGAACTCCTCCACCGCCGGCCCGACGGCATCCTTCTCAAAGGAAACGCCCGAAGCCAACAGGTAGTCGGCCGCCTCCCGTACGCAGGCACTGATCTCCGGCTTCCAGAACTTGTCCACGTCCTTCTGGACATACTCCGTCGGCGCCACGAACAGATAAGACGCCACCGTCCAGAAATCCTTCACGAAGGTCGCCCGCTCCTTGATCAGCGTCACCACGTCCTTCACATAGGTCCAGGAGAACGTGTGCGTCCCGAAATCGAACGCCACCGGGTCGCCGGCCCCGCCCGTTACCGTGACGCCCTGCTCCTGCAGGACCGGGACGAACAGATCCGTCAGCTCCGCGTCGCTCTTGAGCCGCAGATATTCGCGGTTGTACCACTTCGCCTTGTCCGGGTTGAACTTGGCCCCCGCCTTCTGCACCTTGTCCAGCGAGAAAGCCTGGATCAGCTCAGGAAGCGTGAACAGTTCCCGGTCGTCGCCCGGATTCCAGCCCAGCATGGCCAGCAGATTGACGAAAGCCTCCGGGAAATATCCGTCTTCGCGGTAACCGTGCGAAGTCTCACCCTCCGCGTTGGTCCATTGCAGCGGGAACACGGGGAAGCCCAACTTGTCGCCGTCGCGCTTGCTCAGCTTGCCGTTGCCGACCGGCTTGAGCAGCAGGGACAGGTGGGCGAAACGCGGCATCGTATCCTCCCAGCCGAAAGCCTTGTAAAGCATGTAATGCAGGGGCAGGGAAGGCAGCCACTCCTCGCCGCGGATGACCTCCGTAATCTCCATCAGGTGGTCGTCCACGATGTTGGCGAGATGATAGGTCGGCAGTTCGTCCGCCCGCTTCCAGAGCACCTTGTCGTCCAGGGTGTCGGTATTGACTTCGATGTGGCCGCGGATCAGGTCGTCCATCGCCACGACCGTGTTTTCCGGCATCTTGAAACGGATCGTCCAGGTGTCGGTCTCCTCCAGCAGGCGCGCGGTTTCGGAAGCGCTCAGCGTCAGGGAGTTGCGCAGGCCCTTGCGGGTTGTCTGATTATAGATGAAAGTCTGTCCCTGCGCCTCGGCCGCCGCCCGGGCGGCATTCAGTTCCTCCGCCGTGTCGAAGGCGTAATAGGCATAACCGCTGCCGACCAGCTGCTCGGCATACTGCCGGTAGATGGCGCGCCGCTGCGACTGGCGGTACGGGGCGTGCGGGTGCTTCTCGGAAGCGGTCTCCACGACCTTTCCGTCGGCGTCCACGCCCTCGTCGGGCAGGATGCCGCACCAGCGGAGCGCCTCGATGATATACGCTTCCGCTCCGGGGACGAAACGGTTGGAATCGGTATCCTCGATGCGGAGGATGAAATCGCCTCCGCGCTGCTTCGCAAACAGATAATTATACAAAGCGGTCCTCACGCCTCCCATGTGGAGGGGGCCCGTCGGGGACGGGGCGAATCTGACGCGTGTTCTTCTTTCCATAATCTTTTATTTGGCGGGGTTCTTGTCCGTCGCCTGGATGCGGCGGATCGAAGGGATCTGCTCCAGGCGGCTCCGGTCTTCGCCGGGCAGCACGCACAGGGCGGGCTTGCGGTCCGGATCGAAGTTGAAGGTCCGCCGGTTGTCCTGGGTGTTGAAACTGATCTTGGTGCGGGCGTTCTGGGGCTCGGGAAGGGAAATGCCTTCCTCTCCCTCGGAAACCACCTTGCGGACGTACTTGAAGTTGTTGTCGATCATGATGTAGTTGCCCGTGTCGTCGTTGGGTCCCATGATGTCGACGAACTGCAGGCCGGTCACGATGGCCGTGATGTTGATGCGGTCGCCGAAATCGGGATCGGTCTCGTAGATCAGGCCCTGCTTGAAGAGGTTGACGTTACCCGTGTATTTCTTGATCTCCTCGTTGATGGCCTTGTACTGGCTGGCGCTGATGCCCTTCTCGTTGAGGCCTACCGTGACGTTGATCAGCATGTTGCGGGCGGACTTGAGGTCGTAGTCGTTGAGCAGGGGAGAGTTGAAGGCCTCGCGGACCGCATCCTCGATACGGTGCTCGCCGGTGCCGGTGCCGCTGCCCATCAGGGCGCAGCCGCTGCTCTTCATCATCTTGCGCACGTCGTGGAAGTCCACGTTCATGTAACCGGCCTTGCCGATGATCTCGATGATGCTCTTGACGGCGGTTGCGAGGACCTCGTTGGATTTGGGGAAGGCCTCCTGCAGCAGCAGGTCGCCGTAGAACTTGAGGATGTTCTGGTTCTTGATGATCAGCAGGCTGTCCACGTTCTTTTCCAGCTCCCGGATGCCGTCGATGGCCCTCGAGAGAGCTTCCGGTCCTTCATTGTCGAAAGGAACCGTGACGACGGCGACGGTCAGGATGCCCCGGTCCTTGGCCATCTTGGCGATGACGGGCGAAGCGCCGGTGCCGGTGCCGTTGCCCAGACCCGCCGTGATGAAGAGCATCTTGGTGCCCGAATCCAGGGCGACCGCGGCGATCTCGTCCTGGTGCTCGAGGGCGGCTTTCCGCCCTTCCGCGGGATCCGTGCCGGCGCCCAGGGTGCCGATCTTGATCTGGACCGGGACGCTGCTGCTCCTCAGGGACGCGGCGTCCGTGTTGCAGACGATGAAACTGCAGCCCTCGATCTTCTGGTTGTACATATAGTTGACGGCATTGCAGCCTCCGCCGCCCACGCCGATGACCTTGATCATCTCCTTTTCCTCGTTCCAGTCAGGAGGAAGTATTTCGTTGATTTCGCTCATATCCGGGTGTTGTTTCGTCATCGTCATTCGTCGATGGTTTCATAAATCTTGTCCAGTCCGGAGAAGAGGGTCCCGATCGTGCCCTCCACCTTTCTCCAGAATACCTTGTCTTTTTCCTTTTGAGGTTTGGGGGGCTTGGGGGCCTTGGCCCTGCGCTGGGGCTTCGCCGCCGGCTTGACCTTTTCCCAGGCATTCTGGTTGAAAACGTTATCCGTGGGTTCGGTATTCTCTTCGGCCGCCGTTTCCTCTTCGGGGCCGGCCTCGACTTCCTCTTCTTCGACGTGCGGCTTGGGCGGCTCTTCGAGGCAGTTCAGCTTCTTGTTGTCATCCTTGGCGGCCAGGATCATGCCGAGGACGCCCGTCGCGCCCGTCTCGCCGATGCCCGGACATCCGTCGGAGGAGAACTTGCGGATGGGGTAGCCCACGCGCACGTTGTAGCCGGAGAGTTCCTTGATGAAGGGGGCGAGGTTGAGGAGCTCGGCTCCGCCGCCCGTGATCACGATGCCGCTCCGCAGTTCGTCCGCGAAGCCGCTCATCTGGATCTCGTACAGGACGGCATTCACGATTTCTTCCACGCGCGCCGTGATGATTTCGGACAGATAGCGCACCGGCAGCTGCTTCTCGGCGCCGCTGTCGTTGTTGAGGATGCGCAGGGTCTTCTCGCCCAGGTTGGCGAGCTTGTCCGGCATGCAGCCGCCGAAGGCCAGCTTGATGTTTTCGGCGAGTTCCGTCGAAAAACCGCCTTCGGTCTTGATGTCGGCCGTGATGCTGTTGCCGCCGAAAGGAATGGCCGCGTAATGGCGCAGGATGCCGTTCTTGTAAACCGAGACGGAGGTTACGCCGCCGCCGAAGTCGATCAGCGCCACGCCGTTGTCCAGTTCCTCGCCGAAGAGCACGACCTTCGACATCGCCCCGGGGATGAAATACTTGTTGGCAATTGCCACGCCCGCCTCGTTGAAGATCTTGTCGAGGTTGCTGACATTCTTGCGGCTGCCGATGAAGACCTTGAAGTTGCCTTCGAACTTGTCGCTCACCATGCCTTCGACATCTTCTTCCACGATCTGGAAGCAGTCGTCGGTCGTGAAGGACTGGGCGACGGCCCCGTAGATGAACTCGCGTTCGCTGTCGTTCAGGGGGTAGTTGTCCAGGGCGATGCTCTTGAGGTTGTCGATCTCCTCGCGCGTGATGTTGCTGCCGGCGTCCGTGCGCGGGATCTCTCCCGTCGCGGTCTCCTGGCGCACGTAGTAGCGGGGGAGTCCGACCACGACTTGCAAGATCTTGATACCCAATTCCTTCTCCGCCTTCCGTATGCTCCGGGAAAGCGGGGCGCCCACCTTGGCGGGATTGAACACGTAGCTGTAGCGTATCCCGTCCGAGGGCTCTTCGTCATAGTAGATGATCTGGACGTCGTCCCCCTCCACCTTGGCCACGGAAAGGGCGATCTTCGACGTGCCGAGATCGACGGCTGCAATGTATCTCTCGTCCATATTGTTTATTGTTGTCTGCAAATAATCTGTCTATCGTATTTGACGTTGACCGTCTTGTAATAGGTTTCTCCGCGGGCGGGACGGATGTATTCATAGTATTTTCCGATCCGGTCGAACTTGTCCGCCACGTTCTTCGGCAGGCCGAAGAGGAAACGCTCGCCGCCTTCCCGGGGCGTCAGCACCAGGTTGCCGCCATCTGAAACGCTGACCTGCACGATGGCTTCCTTCCAGGTCTTGCTTCGGCGTATCCAGTCCATCATGGCGATCATGTCCCCGATCCACTGCCGCTCCTTTTCGGTCTGCGCAGGTCCCTTGTAGCCCGGGGCGCATCGGACCGGGATCGCGCCTTCCACGACCGGAACCGGGGCCGTGAAGCGCTCCTGGAGCGGGAAGATGAATCCGCGGTCATCCACGTAGAATCCTTCCTTCCCCTTTTGGAAACGCAGGACGGGCTCCCGCTGCGTCAGGCGCACGTGGAGCAGGCCGTCTTCCGTGGTGTAGGCTTCGCTCTTGAGGATGGCGCTCTGCTCGTCTAGGATCTTCTCGATCCGGTCCAGGCCCACGCTGTCCAGCCGCTGTCCGATGTAGCTCCCGTAGTCCCGTTCCAGCCAGGCCTTGATGTCGTCCTCGCCCACGAAGCGGTGCGCGTCGGCGAATTCCACCTTCAGCCCCTCGCAGGTAAACTGCTGGCGGTGCGCCTTGCTCCTTGCGAGCAGGACGCACAGCCCGGCGATCAAGGCCGCGCAGAAGGCAATCAGGAGTATTTTTCGGACGACGGCTTTCATATTCTCTTTTCCAGCAGTTCAGTGATGGGTTGGATGAAACGGTCGATGTCGCCCGCGCCGAAGGTGACCAGCACGTCGAGGGGCTCCCGCTCCAGCAGGGGCATCAGCTCGGACTTGTCGATCAGGACTTTCTCAGGCGCGGTGACGTCTTTGAAGATGATTTCGGAGGTGACGCCGGGGATGGGCTCCTCCCGGGCGGGATAGATGCCCAGCAGGATGAGCTTGTCCACGGCGCTCAGCGCCTCGGCGAATCCGGGCGCGAAATCGCGGGTGCGGGTATAGAGGTGCGGCTGGAAGACCGCCGTCAGCTTGCGGCCCGGGAAGATGCTTTTCAGCGAGGAAATCGCCGTCGCCAGCTCCTGCGGGTGATGGGCGTAGTCGTCGATGTAGGTCAGGGCGGGCGTGTTGACGTGCACGTCCAGCCGGCGCCGGGCGCCCTGGTAGGTGCCGATGGCGTGGCGGACCGCCTCGGGCGCGATCCCGTCGCTGAGGCAGATGGCCGCCGCCGCGACGCTGTTCTCGACGTTGACCCAGCCGAGCGTCCCGACGAAGATGTCCTTTAGGACGCCTTCCGGATACACCAGGTCATAGGTGAAATGCCCCAGCGCTCCGAGCCGCAGGTTCTCCGCGTGGAAGTCCGCGCGCACGTCATCGAAACTGTAGCTCAGGATGCGGGCGCGGGTGTCTTCGGAAGATACGGGCAGGCCGTATTTCAGAATCAGGACTTCGCTGACCTGGGACGCGAAGGTGCGGAACGCCTCCTGCACGTGCGCCAGGTCGCCGTAGATGTCCAGGTGGTCGGCGTCCATCGCGGTGATGGCCGCGATGGCGGGATGCAACTGGAGGAAGGAACGGTCGTATTCGTCCGCCTCGGCCACAACGGTCGGGGTCGGACTGACCAGCATGTTGGTGTCGTAATTCTTCGAAATGCCGCCCAGGAAGGCGCTGCAGCCCGCTCCGCTTTCGGTCAGGATGTGGGCGACCAGAGTCGAAGTGGTGGTCTTGCCGTGCGTGCCCGCGACGGCCAGGCAGCGCTGCCCTTGCGTGATTTCGCCGAGCATGCGGGAGCGCTTGATGACGCGGTAACCCCGGCTCTGGACGAAACGCAATTCCTCCAGCGTATCGGGGATGGCGGGGGTATAGACCACCAGCGTGGTCTCCGCATCCGCGGGAATCAGGTCGGGCCTGTCCTCATAGTGGACGGCGATCCCTTCCGCCTCCAGTTCGTGCGTCAGGTCCGAAGGCGTGCGGTCATAGCCGGCCACGGCATAGCCCTTCCGCTTGTAATAGCGGGCGATGGCGCTCATGCCTATGCCTCCGATGCCGATGAAATAGATATCCTTATACATTCTTTTCCAACAGTTTATACACTTCGTCCGCGATTTCCTGGGCCGCGGCCGTCTTGGCCAGGGCGCCCGCCGCAGCCTCGACCGATGCGATGCGTTCCGGGTCGGCGAGCAGCTCCAGGGCGGTCGGGAGCAAGCGGGTCTTCGCCTCGGCATCCTTCACGATCAGGGCCGCGCCCTTGCGCACCAGCGCCATGGCGTTGTGCGTCTGGTGGTCCTCCGCCACGTTGGGCGAAGGCACGAACACGGCCGCCTTGCGGGCCGCGCAGATTTCCGAGACGCTGCTGGCCCCGGACCGGGAAATGATCACGTCGGCCATCGCGTACGCGAGATCCATCCGGCCGATGAAGTCGCTCCAATGGACATTCGCCGCCTCAGGATGGCCCGCCATGAAGTCGTCCACGCCTTTCTTGTAGTAGCGTCCGCACTGCCAGAGCACTTCAACGCCCTCTCCGCCGGGACAGCCGTCGGCGATCCATTGCTTCATCGCCTGGTTGAGGGTGCCGCTGCCGAGGCTTCCGCCGATGACGAGAATGTGCTTCTTGTCCGGGTCCAGGCCGTAGAACTTGATGCCCTCCGCCTTCGTCTCGGGCGTGGCGGGCTGGATGTCCGGACGGATCGGATTGCCCGTGAGGACGATCTTCTCCGCCGGGAAGAAACGCTCCATTCCTTCGTACGCGACACAGATGCAGCCGACTTTCTTGCCCAGGATCTTGTTGGTCAGGCCGGCAAATCCGTTCTGTTCCTGGATCAGGGTCGGGATGCCCAGGCGGGTCGCCGCCCGCAGCAGGGGCGCGCTGGCATAGCCGCCCACGCCGATGGCGATGTCCGGCTTGAACTCCTTGAGGATGCGGCGCGCCTTGACGAGGCTCGCGGCCAGCTTGAAGGGGACCTGGATGTCGTTCTTGACATTGGCCCAGGTAAACTGGCGCTGCAGTCCCACGATGGGCAGGCCGACGATCTTGAACCCGGCCGCCGGGACTTTCTCCATCTCCATCTTGCCTTCCGCCCCGACGAAGAGGATCTCGCTTTCCGGGTTGAGCTCCCGCAGCTTGGATGCGATGGAGACCGCCGGGAAGATGTGCCCTCCCGTGCCGCCGCCGCTGATGATGACTCTGATCGCTTTATAATCCATGTCGCTATATTTCTATTTCTTCGATGTCGTCCACCGATTCGTATTCGTTGAGCAGATCCAGCCTGTCTTTGACGTCGTCTTCCTTGAAACTGACGATGGGATCGGCCTTGGCGGCTTCGCGCTCGACCTTCTTGGTTGCCATCCGGCTGATGCTCAGGATCACGCCGAAGGCGATGCTGATGCAGAGGAAGGCCGATGTGCCGTAGCTGATCAGCGGAAGCGTCTGTCCGGTCAGCAGGCCGACGTCGCAGTTGACGAGGATGTGCATCATCGCCTGGGCGGAAATCATCACCGACAGACCTGCAATGGTATATTTGGCGAATTTGTCATCGCAGTTGCGCACGATGATCGAGGCGCGGGCGAGCAGGCTGATGTACAAGATGATGACGAGGATGCCGCCCAGCAGGCCGTATTCCTCGATGATGAAACTGAAGATGTAGTCTTCGTAGATGACGGGGACCACGTACTTTTGGGCACTGCCGCCCGGACCCTTGCCGAAGAAGCCGCCGCGCTTGATGGCGAGCTTGGCTCCGATCGGCTGACGTATCTTGTCCAGGGCTTTCTGATAGTCGGCGGTGCCCCGGGTGGATTCGATGAACAGTTGTTCGCTGTCCTTGTCTTTGTCGGCAATGCGGCTGATGGCCGTCCCGAGCCGGCCGAAAGCACTCCCGCTGGTGGCGAAATAGATGCCCACGCAGCCGGCCAGCAGCAGGATCGCGACCGACCCGATCAGGAGCAGGTCCTTGAAAGGCATGCCGGCCAACAGGATCGTCAGGAACATCAGCAGGCCGATGAAAAGGGCGTTGGAGGTGCCTGCCGGCAGGGCGGCGACGCAGATGATCAGGACCGGGCCGTAGATGTAGATGGCCTTCTTCCAGCCATCCCGTCCCAGGAAGTGCAGCCGGTCGATCTCCGAGAGTTTATCCAGCAGTTTGAATTCTCCCTTGCGGTAGGTTTCGACCGCCCAGGCCAGGTACATCACCATCGCGACCTTGACGATTTCCAGGACGTGGATCTGGAGTCCCCCCAGCTTGATGATGCGCCAGGCGCCGTTGATGGGGGAGGCTTTCAGGGGGCCGACGGAGAGGTGCAGGTCCAGGACCAGCAGCATGGCCAGCGACAGCAGGAAGCCCCACTGGGACAGCCACTTGAAGACCTTGATGTTGTTGATCTTGTAGAGGCAGAAGATCAGGGCCAGGCCGCCCAGGATCGTGAAGAACTGGGTGCGGACGATGTCGATGCGGGTGGTGGTTTCCGTAGCGAGCTGGGAGGTGGAAGAGAAGATGGCGACCATCGAGATCAGGCAGAGGAAGAGCACGATGATCCAGACCACCTTGTCTCCGGCCAGGCGGTCCATGAAGTTGACTCTCTCTTCTACTTTCTTCCAGTCCATCTTACAGGTTTCTTACGGCTTCCTTGAATTTCTCTCCCCGGTCCTCATAGTTCTTGAAGAGGTCGAAACTGGCGCAGCAGGGGCTCAGGAGCACGACGTCGCCCGCCTTGGCGAAACGGCTCGCCGCCTGGACGGCTTCCTCGGCGGAATGTGCGTCCACCATCTTGTCGGCGCCGACGATTCCCTCGAAGGAAGCGTGCAGCTTGCGGTTGTCCACGCCCAGGCACACGATGGCCTTGACCTTGGTCCGGACCAGCTCCTCGAGTACGCTGTAGTCGTTGCCCTTGTCGGTCCCGCCGGCGATCCAGACGACCGGTTTGGTCTGGCATTCCAGCGCGTACCAGGCGGAGTCCACGTTGGTCGCCTTGGAATCGTTGATGTACAGCACGTCCTTGATGCTCAGGACGGGCTCCAGCCGGTGTTCGATGGCCTTGAAGGAAGACAGGCTCTCCCGGATGACATCGTCCTCGATGTCCATCGCCTTGGCCGCCAGGGCCGCCGCCATCGAGTTGTAGATGTTGTGCTTGCCGCCGAGGGCCAGTTCTTTGATATAGATCTCGCTCTCGCTTTCCTCGTACTTGACGACGATCTTGTCCTCCCGGATGAAGGCGCCCTGCGGGACTTCCTTCTTCTGGGTGAAGGGGAGCATCTTGGCCTTGAGGATGATCTTGTCCAGGTGACCGATGGTGATCTCGTCGTCGGAGTCGAAGATGAAGCAGTCCTCGGGACGCAGGTTCCGGGTGATGCGGAATTTGGCGGCCACGTAGTTCTCCATCTTGTAGTCGTAGCGGTCCAGATGGTCGGGCGTGATGTTGGTGATGATGGCGATGTCCGGACGGAAATCATACACGTTGTCCAGCTGGAAGCTGCTGATTTCCAGGACGTAATAGTCATAGTGCTCGGTCGCCACCTGATAGGCGTAGCTCTTGCCGATGTTGCCGCCCAGGCCCACGTTGAGGCCCGCCTGCTGGAGCAGGTAGTAGATCAGCGAGGTGGTCGTCGTCTTGCCGTTGCTGCCGGTGATGCAGATCTTCTTGGCGCTGTCGTAGCGCCCGGCGAACTCGATCTCGGAGATGATGTGCGTACCCTGCTCGGCGAGTTTGCGGACGATCGGAGCCGTCGAGGGGATGCCGGGGCTCTTGACCACTTCGTCGGCGTTCAGCACCAGCGCTTCGGTATGGTGCCCCTGCTCGAAGGGAATGTCCCATTTGCGCAGCTCGGCTGCGTATTCCTCCTTGATCTGTCCGAAATCGGAAAGAAACACGTCGAATCCTTTCACTTTGGCGAGCACCGCGGCTCCCACGCCGCTTTCCGCTCCGCCCAAAACAACCAATCTTGACATATAACGTTTATCTTATTTTCAAAATAGCCAGTGTTGCGACCGCCAGGATGAGGCCGATGATCCAGAAGCGCGTGACAATCTTCGCTTCCGGGAGCGCTTTCTCGGGCTTGGTGACCAGCGCCGGGATGCCTTCCTTCTGGTAGTGGTGGTGCAGGGGGGTCATCTTCCAGACCCGCCGGCCCGCACCGTATTTTTTCTTCGTATACTTGAAATAGGTCCGCTGGATCAGCACCGACGCGCTCTCGACGAGGAAGATGCCGCATAGCAGGGGCAGCAGCAGTTCCTTGCGGATCAGGATGGCGCTCACGCCGATGATGCCGCCGATCGTCAGGCTGCCCGTGTCGCCCATGAACACCTGGGCCGGGTAGGAATTGTACCAGAGGAAACCGATGAGCGCCCCGACGAAGGCGGACATGAAGATGGCGATCTCGCCGGTCCCCGGCATGTACATGATATTGAGGTAGCCGGCATCGATGACGTTGCCGCCCAGCCAGGCCAGGATGCCGATCACGACGCCCACGATGGCCGAGGTACCGGCCGCCAGGCCGTCCATGCCGTCGGTGAGGTTGGTGCCGTTGGAGCAGGCGGTGATGACGAGCACGATCATCAGCACGTAGATGGCCCATTTGCAGTACCAGCCCCATTTCCCCTTGAAGGGGGAGAGGACCTTGTAGTCGAATTCGTGGTCCTTGACGAAGGGGATGGTGGTCTTGGTGCTCTTCACGACGTCTTCCTTGTGCCAGGTCGTCGTGGTCACGAGGCGCTCGGAGTCCACGTTGAGTTCGCTGCGGTCCGCGGTGACGATGTCGCTGGCCTCCTGGATGTTCTCACGGACGACGATGTTGGGATTGAAGCAGACGGTCAGGCCGATGGCGAAGCCCAGGGCGATCTGGGCCAGGAGCTTGGCCCGCTCGCTGAGGCCTTCCTTGTTGTGCTTGAATACCTTGATATAGTCGTCGGTAAAGCCGATCGCACCACACCACAGGGTGGTCAGCAGGAGCAGCAGGACGTATATGTTGGTCAGGTCGCAGACCAGCAGGACGGAGACGACCAGGGCCAGCAGGATGATGACGCCGCCCATCGTGGGCGTTCCCTTCTTCTGCAACTGGCCTTCGAGACCGAGGTCGCGTATCGTCTCGCCGATCTGCTTGCGCTGCAGCCAGCGGATGATGCGCTTGCCGGCAAAGAAAGCGATCAGCATGCTGAAGATGCTGGCGAGCATCGCCCGGAAGGACAGGTAACTCATCAGGTGCTGTCCGGGGATGTCGTAATCTTGCAGAAGTTGGAACAGGTGGTAAAGCATGGTTCAGGTCTAATTCGTCAGTTCCTTGAATATTTCGTCGACCACCTCGCGCTCGTCGAAGTGGCGGTATTCCTTTCCGATGATCTGGTAGGTCTCGTGCCCCTTGCCCGCCAGCAGGATGGCGGCACCGTCCTGGGCGGTCACGACGGCGGTGCGGATCGCCTCCTTCCGGTCGGCGATGAACAGGGCCTTCGCCAGGCCCTTGGGGCTGAATCCGGCGCGGATGTCCGCAAGGATGTCTTCAGTCCGCTCCGTACGGGAATTGTCGGAGGTCACGATGATGCGGTCCGCCATCTTTTCCGCGACTGCGGCCATTTCGGGACGCTTGGTCTTGTCCCGGTCGCCGCCGCAGCCGAAGAGGCAGACGAGCTGCTGGGCGGGCGCGATGTCCCGCAGGGTCTTCAGCACGTTCTCCATCGCGTCGGGCGTGTGGGCGTAGTCGATGACCACGGAAATCCCGCGGGGGCCGCGGTGGTTCTCCAGGCGTCCGGGGGCGGACTCGAGGGTGCTCAGCGCGACCAGGGTCTCGGCGCGGTCGGCGCCTAGGGCCAGGGCGGTGGAGTAGATCGCCAGGATGTTGTAGGCGTTGTGAAGTCCGATCAGCTTGGTCCAGACCTCGGTCCCGTCGAGTTTCAGGAGCATGCCCTCGAAGCTCTCTTCCAGGACGCGGCAGGTCCGGTCCGCGATGCGCTTGCAGGAATAGGTGATAAGCTTCGCGGCACAATTCTGCACCATCACGGGCCCGTTCTTGTCGTCGATGTTGATGATCGCGTACGCGTCGGCGGGGAGGCTGTCGAAGAAGAGTTTCTTGCAGCGCAGGTATTCCGCGAAGGTCTTGTGGTAGTCGAGGTGGTCGTGCGTCAGGTTGGAGAAGATGCCGGCCTTGAACTTCAGGCCGGCGACCCGTTCCTGCTCCATCCCGATCGAACTGACCTCCATGAAGCAGAAGGCGCAGCCGGCCGCCACCATTTCGGCGAGCAGGGAATTGATCGTGATCGGGTCGGAGGTGGTGTTGGTCGTCTCCATGCGGCGGGAGCCCACGTAGTTGGCGATGGTGCTGAGCAGGCCGCATTCGTAGCCGAGCTTCCGGAAGAGATGGTACAGCAGGGTGACGGTCGTCGTCTTGCCGTTGGTGCCGGTGATGCCGACGAGGGACAGGGAGCGGGACGGATGTCCGTAGAAGTTGTCGGCGCAGAGGGCCAGGCCCCGGCGCGTGGCGGAAACCACGGCGGAGGCACCCTGGGCCAGGGCCGAATCGATATAGTCGTGCCCGTCACGGTCCACGCCCTTGACGGCGAGGAAGAGCGCGCCCGGAGCGGCCTTGCGGGAGTCGCTGGTGATGGCGCTGATTTCGGTTTCGGGCGTGCCGTGCAGGATAACGGCGCCGCTGTCCTTTATGATGTCACTGAGTCTCATTTCCTTTTCTTTTTATCCGTTGTCGCAGTCGTGTCCCGCATTACGGGGATGGTGCCGGTCTTGTGCAGGACTTCACCCCATTCCGGCTCCAGCGCGTACATCTCGTCCACGACGGTCTTGATGGCGAGGGCGGGGATGCCGGCGCCCTGGAAGCTGGTGTGCGTGGGATGGGTGAAAATCATGCACATGATGCTGTATTTCGGGGCTTCCGCCGGGAAGAACCCGACGAAGGAAGCCTGATAGACCTGTCTGCCGTACTTGTCCTTGTAGGGCGTGTCGGTGCCGGGGCTCAGGATGCCGAAAGAGGTGCCGGTCTTGCCGGCGATGGTGCATTTCGCGTTCTTGAGCCGGCGGGCCGTACCCTCTTCCGTCACGGCGGCCAGGGCGCGGGTGATGGTGTCGGCCACGGCCTTGGTGCAGATCGAGCCGTTGAGGATGGACGGGCCCCGTTTCTCCACGACGCTTCCATATTTCTCGATGCTTTCGACCAGGTAGGGCTTCATCATCTTGCCTTTGTTGGCGATGGCGTTGTAGAAATTGAGGATGTGGAGCGGGGTCTCCATCGTGGCGTAGCCGAAGCCCATGTTGCCCAGGACGCTCGGTCCCCATCCCGGATTCTTGGTCGAGGGGATGACGGGGGCGCGCAGGCCGTCGATGTCGAACTCGAACGCCTCTCCCAGCTTGTAGAGGTAGACGTTGTCGATGTAGCGCTGGGGCTTGCGGCCGTAGTAGTCGAGCGCCAGTTTGGCGAATACGTAGTTGGACGACATTTTGAAGCCATCCAGGACTGAGATCTCCTTCGTGTTGTGGATCCGTTCGTAGTCGGAGATGTGGACGTCGGGATGCAGGCCGGACTTGGGGATGATGCCGTGGTTGGTCGGCATCGTCTCGTCCAGCGTCTTGATATGGCCGTCGGAAAGGACGGACAGGAGCGTGACCGTCTTGAAGACCGATCCGGGCTCGTAGCGCCTTCCGATGGCGAAATTCTGGATTTCCTCGAGCTGGTTGGTCAGCGAGTCGCGGGTCAGGTTGACCATGGCCTTGATGGCCCCGGTCGCGGCTTCCATCAGGATGAGGCAGCCGCCTTCCACGTCGGTCTTGTCACCCATCTGCTCGCGGAGCGCCTTGTCGGCGATGTCCTGGTAGTCGATGTTGATGGTGGTCCGGACATCCAGGCCGTCTTCGGCGCGCACGAAGCTGCTGTCCGAGTCGTGGACCCGTTCCTTGTTGTCGATCAGGCGCAGGTATTCGACGCCGTCCTTGCCGTGGAGGACATAGTCGAACTTACCCTCGATGCCGACGTGCGTGTTGCCCACGTCGCTCTTGTTATTGCGCACGAAGCCGATGGTGCGGCGAGCGAGCTTGTCGTAGGGATATTTGCGGATGCTCTCCTCGCTGACGATCAGTCCGCCGTGGAACTGGTCTTCGTTGAAGAGGGGGAGGGTGAGCAGTTTGTTGTATTCGCGGCGCTCCACGCCCCGGGCGATGCGGACATACCGCTTGTTCTGTTCGCGCCCGCGCTTGATGAGGTTGTAGTATTCGTCGGCGGGCTTGTCCTTGAGGATGGCGGCCAGGCCGTCGGCAAGGCCCCGGGCCTTCTTCATCCAGGCGTTCTCCAGCGAGTCTCCTTTCGCCTTGTCCGTCGCGCGCACCTTGGCGTAGCTTTCCTTCATCACGGTGCAGTCCATGTTGATGTCGTAGATAGGCAGCGACATGGCGAGCAGGCGGCCGTCGTCGGAGAGGATGGCGCCGCGGGAGGGAACGATGGTTTTCTTGACGGAGGTGGGGGTCAGGGCATGGGAGACCTTCGGGTTCGGCTGCCAGAAGAGCTGGATATAGACCAGACGCCCGACCAGCAGGATGGAGCCGATCAGGAAGAGCACGTAGAGCCGGTAGAGCCCGCGTCCTACGGGATCCACTTTCTTTTTGGGCTTGTTTTCGCTCTCTTGCGCCATAGTCTTACTCTTGCAGGGTGGCGGCCGGTTTCTGGGGCTCGGCCACCTGGGATCCGTTCTCCTTCAGGAGACGGCCCACCGTGCTCCTGCGGCTCAGGGATACCAGTTCGTATTTCTTCTGAGTGTGCAGGATCTCCAGTTCCTGCAGCTGCTTCTTGTTGTTCTCGACCTTCGAGAGCGTCACGTCCACGCCCAGGCCGAAGAGGATGAACATCGCGAAAAGGAAGAAGGTCCAGGCGACCTGGAGGAAGTACTTGTCCGCCTTCAGGCGCAGGATGAACTGGCCCTTCGCGATGGCGACCAGGCTGTTGACGATGGCCCGCCCGACGTCGGAGAGCCTCCACTTGCGTTCTTTCTCCTGTCCTTTCATACCTTTTCCGCGATTCTGAGTTTGGCGCTCCGGGCGCGGGTGTTGGCCGCGATTTCCTCCTCTTCGGGGAGGATGGGCTTGCGGTTGACCGCGACGAAGGGCGCTTCCACGTTGCCGTACAGGTCTTTCCGGGTCTCACCGTCCACGTTGCCCGCCTTGATGTAGTTCTTGACCATGCGGTCCTCGAGCGAGTGGTAGGTGATGACGACGAGCCGTCCGCCCTTGCGGAGGCTGGCGGCGGCGCCGTCGAGGAATTTCTCCAGGGAGCGCATCTCGGCATTGACTTCGATGCGCAGGGCCTGGTAGACCTTCGCGAGGTATTTGTGCTCCGCGAAGGGGGGCAGGGCCGGGGCGAGGGCCGCGTTGAGGGCGGTCGTCGTCTCGATGGCCTCCTTGTCCCGGGCCGCCACGACGAGGCGGGCGAGCCGGTCGGCCTCCGGCAGTTCGCCGTACAGGGCGAAGATGCGCCGCAGGTCTTCCTGCGGGTAGCCGTTGACCACGGATGCGGCCGTCACGGGCGTTTCCACGTTCATCCGCATGTCGAGCGGCGCGTCGAAGCGGAAGGAGAAACCGCGTTCCGCGGTGTCGAACTGATGGGAGGAAACGCCCAGGTCGGCCAGGATACCGTCCACAGTGTGCTCCCGGAAATCGCGCACCGCCTGTTGCCAGGCGTCCAGGAGCACGTAATTGTGGACGAATCTGAAATTATTGTGAATCAGCGTAAAACGCTTGTCATCGGGGATGTTGGCGCGGGCGTCCGCATCGCGGTCGAAGGCGATCAGGCGGCCGTCGGGGCCCAGGTTGTCCAGGATATGGCGCGAGTGTCCGCCGCCGCCGAAGGTGGCGTCGACATAGACCCCCGAGGGGTCTGTAATCAGCGCGCGAACGCTCTTTTCGAGAAGAACGGGATTGTGGTATTCCGACATCGTATCGCCCTCCTACCTGTTATCAGGCAGTTTCCCGGCGATCGCTACGAAGTCTTCGTTCGAGATCTTGGAGGACTCGTAGGCCTCCTTGGCCCAGATCTCGATCTTGAAACCGTTGCCGACAAACTCCACTTCCTTTGTAACTCCGATCCTGTCGAGAAGTTCTTTCGAGATGGTGATGCGGCCGAACTTGGCATCGGGTTCGACGATGACGCAGTCGCGCATGTAGGCTCTCCAGAACGTCGCGTGCTCTTCATTGAAGAAGTTGAGTCGGGACATGACTTCGGCGGCCTGGCGCTCCCATTCGGGGTAGGCGTACATTTCCAGGCAGTCGGCGAAGATGTCCTTCCGGACAACGAATCTCATGTCTCCTCCTTCGGGCAAAGCACCCTTGAGCGGCGCGGGAAGCACGAGTCTTCCTTTGTCGTCCAGTTTGCTGGTGTATTTCCCGAAGAAGTTGACCATTGGTTTTGTTTTATTGTTACACGCGATTGGTCACAAAGGTAGCAAAAGTTTTCCATTTTCTTCCAATTCTTTCCAAATTTTTCCACAAAGTTTTGAACAATGGCGCCGGACGGGGCAGTACCGGGCACAACGCTGCGGGCGGGCTCGGTACTGCCCCGTCCGGCGCTGTTTTTTCTAAATATTTGTTAGTCAGTAAATTATGTAAAAGCCTCTCCGTGGATTGCGGAGAGGCTTTTGTGTTAGTGACTAATAGTCAGTTATTTACGAAAAGAGGCTCAGGCATCGGCCAGCTTGCAGAGGAGCGTGGCGGAGGTGCAGTCGGTGACGATGACGTCAACGTAGTCGCCGGGCTTCAGCGGCGGCTGGGCGGGGAAGACGCACATTTTGTTGTTGGAGGCGCGGCCGCAGAGTTCGTCCGGATTCTTCTTCGACGGCCCCTCCACCAGGACGGTGAAGCGCTTGCCGATGTCCGCGCGGTAACTCTCGAGGCTCTTGCGGTTCTGCAGGGCGATGATCTCGTTCAGGCGCCGCGTCTTGGTCGCCGGATCCACGTCGTCGGGGTACTTGCGGGCCGCGATGGTCCCCGGGCGCTCGGAATACTGGAACATGAACGCCGTGTCGAAACCCACTTCCTCGAAGAGGGAAAGGGTCAGCCGGTGGTCTTCCTCCGTCTCGGAGCAGAACCCTGCGATCACGTCGGTCGTCAGGCCGCAGCCGGGCAGGATCTCCCGGATCCGGGCGACCCGGTCCAGGTACCACTGCCGGGTGTAGCGCCGGCGCATCTTTTCCAGCATGCGGTCGCTGCCGGACTGCACCGGCAGGTGGATGTGCTTGCAGATGTTCTCGTGGCGCGCCATCGTCTCCAGCACGGCGTCGGAAATGTCCTGGGGGTTGGAGGTGGCGAATCGCACGCGCAGCAGCGGACTGACTTGCGAGACCATCTCCAGCAGGTCGGCGAAACTGATGTCGGAGCGCCCTTCCTCCTTCCAGCAGTAGGAATCCACGTTCTGCCCCAGCAGCGTTACTTCCCGGTATCCCTGGGCGAACACCTCGCAGGCCTCGCGCACAATGGTCCGGGGATCCCGGCTGCGCTCGACGCCCCGGGTGTAGGGCACCACGCAATAGGAACAGACGTTGTTGCAGCCGCGCATGATGGAGATGAAGGCCGACACGCCGTTGCGGTCGGTCCGGACGGGGGAGATGTCCGCATAGGTCTCGTCCCGGGAAAGGGCGACGTCGATCTGCGGGCTGTCGGGACGCACGGCGGCGAGCATTTCCGGCAGGCGGCGGTAGGCGTCGGGGCCGGCGACCAGGTCCACCTTGCGCGTCTCCAGGAGCTTATCCTTCAGGCGCTCGGCCATGCAGCCCAAGATGCCGACGACGACCCCGGGCCGGGCGCGCTTCTGCAGGTTGAATACCTCCAGGCGGCCCCAGATCCGCTGCTCCGCGTTGTCGCGGACGGAGCAGGTGTTGGCCATGATCACGTCGGCTTCGTCCATCTCTTCCGTGCGGACGTAGCCGTGGCGGGCGAGGATGGCGAAGACGACCTCCGTGTCATTGACGTTCATCTGGCAGCCGTAGGTCTCGATATAGATTTTGCGCGGATTTGACATGGTATTGGGCGATAGCGTGGGGGCAAAGATAGTTTTTTTCGGCGAATATCCCTATATTTGCACTTATGCAAGCATCCTCACACACCTTCCCGGTCCGGTTGCTGACCCTGCTGGCGATCCTCGTTCTGGCGGCCGGGTGCAACAAGTTCAAGGAGATCGAAGTGACTTCCTTCGAAGTGGAGTCCTTCTCTCCCAACGGCATGCGCGCGGTCGACGCCGTCGCGTTGGTCGGCGTCCACAACCCGACCGTCGAGTTCACCATCTCCGACCTGCACGGCACGGTCCGCGACGGGGAGAACGTGATCGCGTACCTCGAAGGCGCTCCCGTCACGGTCGAGAAGAAATCGGACCTGGTTTACGAGTTGCCCTGCTCGGTCACCCTGGATGAGAACCTGTCTCTCTTCCAGGTCCTGAGCCTGCTGAAGAACATGGATTTCGAGGGATGCGTAGTGGACCTCTCCGCCCTGGTTACCTTGAAAAACGGCTTGAAGAAGACGCTGGAATACAATGACATCCCGGTCAAGGACCTGATGAAGAAAGGTGCCGACACCTTCAAATTATGACGCCCATGAAGAAACTGACCCTTACCCTGATATTCTCTCTGCTGGCCGTCGCGCTTTGCGCCCAGGAGAACAAGACGCCCGAAGGCATGGTGGCGATCGACTCGATCGTGTACCGCCCTTCCGCGGCTTCCGATGCCTCCCTGGAGGGAAAATCCATCTTCTCGGTCCTCGCCCGCGACGCCAAGGGCGTCACCGTCAGCCAGGATCCCGGCATCGTCACGGCGATGAACGCCCATGTTTCCTACAACCGTAGGAAGAACATGAACGGCTTCCGCGTGCGCATTTTCTTCGACAACAAGCAGAACTCCCGCGGCGCATCCGAGGCGGCGATGAACCGCTTCAAGGGCGCTTTCCCGGGCATTCCGGCCTACCGGAGTTTCACCAGCCCCCATTTCAAGGTGACGGTCGGCGACTTCCGGACCAAGTCCGAGGCGCTCCGCCTGCTCCAGGCGGTCAAGGGCATGTTCCCCAGCGCCTTCATCGTCAAGGAGCGGATCAACTATCCGGCTGCGGACCGGGGCCACGCGTACGTCGCGGATACCGTCCAGGTCTACCGGCCGGCCGCCAACTAGCCCCCGGCCATGCTGAAACAGGGACTGGAAATCAAGCAGCAGCAGAAGCTTTCCCCGCTTCAGATCCAGACGATCCGGCTGATCGAAACTCCCATCGTGGAGCTTGCCCAGGCCGTCCGGAACGAGCTGGACAACAATCCCGTGCTGGATGATGACAGCCCCTCCGAGCGCAAGGAGGACGACGAACAGCCGAAGGACGTCTCGATCGACGAGATCAAGGACGACGGCGAAATCCCTTCCTACAAGCTCCGGGTCAACAACTGGGGCAAGGACGAACGTCCTGAGTACAACACTTTCTCCGTGAAGGAGAGTTTCACGCAGAGCCTGACGGACCAGCTAGGTTTCCGCCAGCTCACGCCGCACGAATACGAGGTGGGAAAATTCCTGATCGGCAGCCTGGACGAAGACGGCTATCTGCGCCGCGATTTCGCTTCGCTCGCCGACGACATGGCTTTCCGCTTCAACATCGAGACGGATGAGGAGGAGATCGGCAAGATCCTGCGCATCATCCAGGACTTCGAGCCGGTCGGCGTCGGGGCTCGGGATCTGCGCGAATGCCTCCTGCTCCAGTTGCGCGGCTGCGAACACACGGAAGAGGTCTCCAATGCGGAGACCATCGTTCGGGACTATTTCCCCGATTTCGCGAGCAAGCATTTCCAGAAGATCATGTCCCGGATGGGGATCGACAAGGAGCAGCTTCGCGCGGCCGTGACCCGCATCAGCAAACTCAATCCCAATCCCGGCGGACAAGTGGACGACTCCTATTCGGACCAGGCCCAGCAGGTCGTGCCCGATTTCGTCCTGGATCTCGGACCGGACGGCAGCCTGAACCTCTCGATGCCCCGTTTCCCCCTGCCGGAAGTCAAGGTCAAGAAAAAATATTCCGACATCCTGGACGCCGCGAAGACGACCAACGACCCCAAGGTCAAGGAAGCCGCCGTCTTCGTCAAGCAGCGGGTCGATTCGGCGAAGTGGTTCGTCGAGGCGCTCAAGCAGCGCCACAACACGCTCCAGTCGACGATGCAGACCATCATCGACTTCCAGCACGATTATTTCATCGACGGCGACGAGTCCAAGCTCAAGCCCATGGTGCTCAAGGACATCGCGGCCCTGACGGGTTTCGACATTTCCACGATTTCCCGCGTGGTGAGCAGCAAGTACATCGAGACCCATTTCGGCATCTTCCCCCTGAAGTATTTCTTCTCCGAAGGTCTGGAGAACCAGGATGGGGAGGAGGTGTCGACCCGCGGCCTCAAGAAGGCGCTGCAGGAGCTGGTGGACGGCGAAGACAAGTCCAAGCCCCTGACCGACGACCAGCTTGTGACCGAGATGGAGGCCAAGGGCTTCAAGGTTGCGCGGCGCACCATCGCCAAGTACCGCGACCAGCTCGGCATCGCGAAGGCGCGCCTGCGCAAGGAATTATAGCGCCTGGGTCATCCGGTCGTCGGTGAAACTGTAATAGCAACTGTCACATACGATTACGTGGTCGAGGAGCGTCAGGTCCATCGGCCGGGCGGCCTTTTGCAGGGCCTTGGTCTCGGCGATGTCGGCCGGGCCCGGGAGGGGACTTCCGGAAGGGTGGTTGTGGACCAGGATGATGCCTTGCGCTCCCTGGTCGAGGGCGGCCTTGAGGATGTCCTTGATGTCGATGGCGGTGGCGCCGCTGCCGCCCCGGGTCATCTGGCGTCTGCCGATGAGCTTCTGCGCCTTGTTGACCAGGAGTATCCAGCATTCTTCGTGGTCCAGGCCCTTGAGCAGGGGGATCATGGTCCGGTAGACCTGTTCGGGGGTGGTAAGGCGCTCGCCGGGCAGCCAGGAGGCTTCGGCCAGGAAGCGGCGGCCGAGCTCGAAGGCGGCGAGCAGGGTGGCGGCCTTGTCGCTTTTGATACCGGGGATGCGGCAGAGCTGGTCCGCCGTGGAGCCGGACAGCTTGAGCAGGCTGCCGTCCATGGAGGCGAGCAATTGCTGGCCCAGGTCCAGAACGTTACGGTCGCGGGTACCGGTGCGGAGGAGGATGGCGAGGAGTTCGGCGTTGCCGAGGGCGGCGGGGCCGCGGGAGAGGAGTTTTTCGCGCGGGCGTTCGCTGGCGCAGTAATCTGATATTTTCATAGTTCAAGTGTTTTGGCGTACTAAGTTACTCCTTAAAAACGGAAAAAATGATAAAAAACATAAAAACAGGACAGGCCCAGGCCCACAGAGAGCGGAAGTTTTAACCCTTCGGGGAATGCTCTCTGCAGGCCTGGGCCTGTCCTGTCTGAATCTAACGCCTGACTGCTTCCAGCAGATCGGCGAGTTCGGCGATGTCGCGGATGATTAGGTCCGGGGGATAGAACTCCGGATGGGGGTTGACGGCGGCGTCGGCCGCGACGGCGAGGGCGGTCTCCAGTTTCGTTTCACCGGAGAGGGTCAAGACGCCGAAGGCGCCGGCGTTGTGGGCCATGGCGGTGTCGGTGTATATGCGGTCGCCCACCATCGCGATTTCGTCCGCTTGCAGGCCGTGGCGGTGGCAGATGCCGTGGAGCATCGTCGGGTCGGGTTTGCCGAGGACGATATCGGGCCGGCGGCCGGTGGCGTGCTCGATGCACTTCTGCAGCGATCCGCAGTCCACCAGGACGGTCGGCAGGTCGGTCGGGCAGACGCGGTCGGGATTGGTCGCGACGTAGGGGATGCCCTGGCTGGCCCACCAGGCGGCCCGGCAGAGCCGGGAATACACCAGGGTCGTATCGAAGGCAACGACCAGCACGTCCGGCACGTCGGCCGGGTCGTCGGCGCAGGCCTCGAAGCCGGCTTTCTCGAACTGGGTGACCATGCTCGGGGTGCCCAGCATGAACAGGCGTTTCGCGTGCGGGTGCGTTTCCTTGATATAGTCTATCGCGGCGAGCGAGGTCGTGTACATGTTGTCCTCGGTGGCTTCGATGCCCATCCCGGCGAGTTTCTTCAGATAATCGGCCACCGAACGGGTCGGGTTGTTGGTGAGGAAGGAGTAGCCGATGCCGAGGGCGTCCAGACGGCGCAGGAAGTCGAGGGTGAAGGGGAAGATGTTGCTGCCCAGGTAGATGGTGCCGTCCATGTCCAGGGCGATGTGCCGCAGCCGTCGCAGCCCTTCCGTCTGCGCCGCGCTGAGCGTCTGATTATAGTTCATTTTAGAACAGAAGGATAAAGGTCAGGGCGGCGAAGGCGGCGCCGCAGAGCGGGGCGAGGACCGGAATCCAGCTATAGCCCCAGCCGCTGTCGCGCTTGTCCTTCATGGGCACGAGGGCGTGGACGCAGCGCGGGCCGAAGTCACGGGCCGGGTTGATCGCATAGCCCGTCGTGCCGCCCAGCGACATGCCGATCGCCATGATGAGCGCCGTCACCGGGAAGGCGCCGAGGCTGCCCAAGCCGACCAGGGGCGTATTCTCCTTGGTCGCAATCATCAGGATGACGAAGACCAGCAGCCAGGTGCCGAGGAACTCGCAGAAGAAATTGCGTCCGCGGTTGGGGATGGCCGGCATCGTGCAGAAGGTGCCGAGTTTGGTGTCGCCGTCGGGCGTGGCGTCATAGTGGTCTTTATAGAAAAGCCAGACCAGCAGCGCGCCGCAGAAGCCGCCGAGCATCTGGGCCACGACATAGCCGAGGACGTCGCTCCAGGCGAACTTGCCGGCGATCGCGAGCCCCAGGGTCACGGCCGGGTTGAGGTGGGCGCCGGAATAGGGACCGGCGATGAAGACGCCGCACATCACGGCGAAGCCCCAGGCCAGGGTGATGACGACCCAGCCGCCGCCTTGTCCTTTCGTCTTGTTGAGGGAATTGCCGGCGCAGACGCCGTCACCGAGCAGGACCAGCACCAGGGTGCCAAGCCACTCGAATACGCATTTCATGAAGAGAGTCATATCTTTTATCGGGTTAAGGTTCTTGCAATGGCGTCGGCCCAGCCGGCCTTGGCGGCTGCGACCTGGTCTTGGGAGGCCGAAGGCTTGAAGACGCGCTCCGCTTTCCACTGCTTCTTGACGTCGGCGATGCCGTCCCAGAATCCGACGGCGATCCCGGCTAGATAGGCCGCGCCGAGGGCGGTGGTCTCGGTCACTTGCGGTCGAATCACGTCCGCGCCGATGACATCGGCCTGGAACTGCATCAGCAGGTTGTCGCGCGAGGCGCCGCCGTCCACTTTCAGCTCCTTCAGCGGGACGCCGGCGTCCTTGCCCATCGCCGCGACGATGTCCATGGTCTGGAAGGCGATACCCTCCAGGGCCGCGCGGGCGATGTGGGCGGCCGTCGTGCCGCGGGTGATTCCGGTAATCGTTCCCTTGGCATACGGGTCCCAATAAGGGGCGCCGAGTCCCGTCAGGGCCGGGACGAAATGGACGCCGCCGTTGTCCGGGACCTGGGCGGCCAGGGCTTCGACTTCGGAGGAAGACTTGATGATGCCGAGGCCGTCGCGCAGCCACTGGACCACGCTGCCGGCCACGAAGATGCTGCCCTCGAGGGCGTAATTCACAGTATTGCCTATCTTCCAGGCGATGGTGGTCAGCAGGTTGTTGCGGCTGGTGATGGGCTCCTCTCCGGTATTCATCAGCAGGAAGCAGCCGGTGCCGTAGGTGTTCTTGACCGTGCCGGGTTCCGTGCACATCTGGCCGAAGAGGGCGGCTTGCTGGTCGCCCGCCATGCCTGCGACCGGGATTTCGCCGCCCAGGAGGGCGGTGGTGCCGTAAACTTCACTGGATGAGCGCACTTCGGGCATCATCGATGCCGGGACGCCCAGCAGGTCCAGGAGTTCGGCGTCCCACTCCAGGGTGTGGATGTTGAACAGCATCGTGCGGGAGGCGTTCGACACGTCCGTGACGTGTACGCGCCCGCCGGTGAGGTTCCAGACCAGCCAGCAGTCGACGGTGCCGAAACGCAGTTCGCCCCTTTCGGCCCGCTCGCGGGCGCCGGGGACATTCTCCAGGATCCAGCGGACCTTGGTGCCGCTGAAATAGGCGTCGATGAGCAGGCCCGTCTTCTCCCGGATGCGCTCCGTCCAGCCCTGGGCCTTCAGGCTGTCGCAGAATTCGGACGTGCGCCGGTCCTGCCAGACGATGGCGTTGCAGATGGGTTTGCCGGTCTCCGCATCCCAGACGACGGTGGTCTCGCGCTGGTTGGTGATGCCGATGGCCGCGATCTCGTCGGGTTCGGCGCCCAGGGCGGCGACGGCTTCCATCATCACGCCGGATTCGGTGGCCCAGATCTCCATCGGATCGTGCTCCACCCATCCCGGCTGCGGGAAGTGCTGCGTGAATTCTTTCTGGCTGACGGACAGCGCGTTGCCTTCGTGGTCGAAGACGATGGCGCGGCTGCTGCTGGTGCCCTGGTCGAGGGCGATGACGTATTTTTTCATATCGTTTTGGTTATCAGTTTGCGGTTCTGGCTCGGGATCATTCCCTGGCTTTCAACTGGCGGATGATGCGGCGGATCGCCGTCTCGATGCTCTGGTCCGGCTCGATGACGTTGTAGCTGCCCCAGAAGTCCGGGTCCGAGAAGTCGTTGACCTTTTCGGAAAGGATTTCGTTGAATTTCACCTTGTCCTGGTTCGCGATCTTGAACGTCTCGTCCTTGCGGTCTGTGACGGCCATCTCCGAGACGATCGTATAGTTATGGGAGAAGAGGGTGCGCTTGCGGCGGGCGTTGATGACTAGCTCCAGGCGGCTGTAGTCGAAGTGCCAGCGGCCGTCTGAGCGCTTGAAGTTCAAGACGTAGAAGGCCTTTTCGGTACGGACGCGCCAGTCAAGGGGCTTCCTGACGACAAAACGGGTGGCGGCCCTTTCTTCCCGGCCCTTGACATTCATCCAATATTCCGTCCGGGCGATGGCGTAAGTTTCGCCGTCGATGTAGAGGCGGCCGTCGAAGAGGACTTCCTCCCCGTCGGGTTTTTCCTTGAAAGAGAGGATGATGCAGTCGCGTCCGTCGATGGTGGTCGAGCCTTCGACGTACCAATCATAGAAGTCCTGCACGTTCTCCAGCCGGCAGCCGACGAAGGGGTCCTTCACGATATCGCTGTTCAGCGTGCCTGTAATGCCGCCCTGGAAATGGACGAACAGGGTGTCGGATGCCTGGAAGTTGCTGCTGCCTCGCCCTTTGTAAATGGCCGCCCGGTCCATTGAGAAGCCACTGTAGGGCGCCTTGTCGATATCCACGACCGCCTCGTTGAGGGCCAGGTATTTGACGTTGCCCTTGCGTATCATTTCCCGGTAGAATGCGGTGAGGTGCTCATGCCGCTGGGGATAATTCTCATGGACGTGCCGGTAGGCTGTCTCCAGAAGCACGATGGGATCGATGGAACGGATGATGGACGGATCCAGTTGGATGGACATCGGCGTCAGGAGGATGACCAGCGGCTTTTCCGTCGCACTGCCTCGGAAAGCGTCAAGGGTGCGGGTGGCATTGACATAGCCGAGGTGATGGACCGTCACAGCCGCATCGGCAGGCGTATTGGTCGGTACTTTCAGGGAAAAGAGGCCGTCGGCATTGGTGACGTTGGAAATGGAAGTCCCTGACAGACTGACCGAAGCGTAGGGAACCGGCTGGTCCGTACGGCTGTCCAGCACCTTGCCGTAGACGGTCAGGAATGCCTCGGGCGTCTGGGCCATCACAGTCCAGGCGGCGGTCAGCAGAAACAGTATGGAAAGGATCCGTTTCATTCCGTACGATAGGCTTGTATCGTTTTCACAAATATACATTTTTTTATGATTGGTCTTGCAAGCTTGAATTATTTTCGTACCTTTGCAGTCCTACTGAAACGGTGCGATTAGTTCAGTTGGTAGAGCACCAGATTGTGGTTCTGGGTGTCGTGGGTTCGAGCCCCACATCGCACCCGAAAAAGTCCGCCCCTGCCGGGCGGACTTTTCGTTTGCGATGCGGCGCCCGGCGCGGGCGCCTCGGGCCGCGCACCCGGGTCGGCCATCCATAGCAAGCGCCCGCGCCCATTATCCCCCTGCACCCCCAGGGGACGGGGGAAGGGATTCCCCCGCATGGCTGCGCCATCCCCCTTCCGTCGGCGCCTCGCGCCTCCGATGTTCCCGAAACGAACGATTTCCCAGGTTTTCGTACGCTTCAAAGACAACGGCGTTCCCGAAACGAACGATTTCCCGGTTTTCCGTACGCTTCAAAGACGATCAGAGAAACGGGCGGAGAAAACCTAGCGGTTCGAGGGTCTTGTACGGCTTAGAATTTGAAGTACTGAAATGGGAAAACCGACGCTAAATGAAACTTGTTTTACTACTCATTCATTCACTCTTACTATTGGGCAATCAACCCAATAATCCCGTTTATTGGGATGACCTCACCGCTGAAGAGCGTGAAACGGTTCTTTCACTCAAACAAGTGAGTCCCCTCGTATCCGACTATTACTTTGGGCGAATTACGGCTACAGACGATGACTTGACCGAGCGTTTGTTAGATGTATTGACCACGAAACAAGAAAACAACGGGGTGAGGGCACTTCACTTCTTTCTCTTCAACAAAATCCTGATGTCATCTGACGGTGCTCTATCAGAAATGCTTAGTCCATATGCGTTCAAAATGGTTTGTGAGGACCCAGAGTACATCTTGTCGTTCCTTCGTAGGGACAAATCACTTGAAGAATGCTATATCAGTTCTATAGGGTTTGAGTTGTATCTTGACCGAGATAATCCTGCTTTCAAGGACTTGTCGATGGAAACGCTCAAAAGCAGTATCCTCAAAAAGACATCCAACGATAAATTGACTCTATCCTTCTTGCGGAAGGTTGAAGAATATATATCGCGAGTGGACGAATAGTCATTCACAACACCGCACCAGTTAAGGTCTGCCCCTCCGGGCGGACTTTTCGTTATTTTTTTCGGTATATTTGTGCGGAATGAAAGATAATATGGAAATGAAACGATTGTTTAAATGTTTGGCAGCTGTTGCCGTTGTGGCGGGCCTGGCTGCGTGTGGTGCGGATCAGAAGGACCAGGACGCTTGCTGCAAGCCGATGTCCTTCGATGAGATCGTCGGTTCCCGCCGGAGCGTGCGGAGCTATGATGCGTCCAAGACTATTTCGGAGGCTGAGGTGCGTGAGGTGCTCGCTGCTGCGCAGGAGGCACCGTCCTGGATTAATTATGAGCCGGCGAAGTATTATGTGGCGATGAGCCCCGAAAAGATTGTCGCCGTCAAGGAGGCCCTGGGCCGTAACAAGGATCGCTTGGAAGGCGTTTCTGCATTGATAGTCAGCGCCTTCGAGCAGGGCAAGTCCGGCTTTGTGGACGGCAAGCTCGTCGATCCGATCGGCGACCAGTGGGGTGCGCACGACTGCGGCCTCAGCGTGGCTTTCCTCATCCTCAAGGCCCGTTCGATGGGTTTCGACACCCTGATCATGGGCGGCCGCGATGCCGATGCGCTGCGGGGGATCTTCCCCATTCCGGAGAATGAAACCGTGATGGCGGTCATCGCCCTGGGCTATCGGAAAGACGACCCCCAGCGCCCCGAACGCCGTCCTTTCGACGAAGTCGTCAAATTCTTCTGATCCCTGCCACCCTGCGTAAATGAGGCGGAACGGAATCCTCCTTGCGGCGCTCGCTTGCCTGCTGTCGGTCATATCTCCGGCGCAGACACGGAACCTTCCGACGTCAGTCGATCCGTCCGGGACCCTTCACGGGCCGGACCGGGGTCGGCTGCTGATCATCGGCGGGGGAGTGGTTCCGGATGAGGTCTGGGACACGTTCGTCGCGTGCGCCGGGGGTAACGGGGCGCGTATCGTCGTGATTACCAATGCATCCGGGGGACCGGGCGACTATCAGGGTCCGGCCTTTGCGGAGCTGGGCCGCCGCGATCCGGACGGGAGCGTGACCTGCCTTCATCTGCTCGATATCGACGAGGCCAACGACCTTTTAAAAATCGCCCCCTTGCTGGAGGCGGACGGCCTTTTCTTTACGGGCGGCCGCCAGTGGCGCATCGCGGAAGTCTATCTCAATACCCGCGCCCATGCAGCCATGAACGCCCTGCTCGGACGGGGCGGCGTGATCGGCGGCACTTCGGCCGGTGCCAGCATCCAGGGCTCGTTCCTCTGGCGGGGCGATACCCGCGGCGCGGAATACACCATCGGCGACCATACCCAGGGCCTGGGCTTCATGAAGTGTACGGCCATCGACCAGCATCTCCTCGCCCGTCACCGGGAAGCGGACCTGCTTCCTTTCATCCAGGCTGCGCCCGAATACATAGGCATCGGTGTCGATGAATCGACGGCCGCCCTGGTCGAACGGGATTCCCTGACCGTCCTGGGCGCTTCCTATGTCGCGATCTATCGGCCCGGCCAATCGTCCGCGCAGTTTTTGCGGGTTGGAGAAGGATGCAACCTCTCCCATCCTGGCGCATCGGGGAGCGAAAGCGCCATTTCTGCACCCGAATCGGCCGATTTAGGACCTTCCGGGAGCGATAACGGCATTTCTGCACCCGAACCGGCCGTTTTCGGGCCTTCCGGGAGCGAAAACACCCTTATTGCACCCGAAACGGCAGCCCCGGCGCCCCCCCAACCCCTTGACGGCTATCCCATTGCGAATTTTGCCGTGACGGCGAATGTGTCGGCAGACGGGGATCTCTTCGGACGCATCCTGCATAATCGCGGCAAACTGGGCCAATGGTTGACGGATCTCGGCGGCCTGCGCCTGACGATCCGGGAAGGGACGGGCGGAATGGCCGAAGGAAGCCCCACCGGACCGGTCAGCTACCCTCTCAGCAGCTTCACGCAGCGGGAAGTGCACCGCGCTTTCCCCTTTGTCAATGCTACGCTAAAGGGCCATCCGACGATCCGCAGTGAAATAAAGTATACCGCCTGGGCGCCCCTGGGCCTGGATGATCTCGACGTGACGACGCTTCCGGTCCTCCAGCTCGAATTGACCCTGACCAACCCGACCGACATCCCTGACACCTTGCAGCTGTTCTGGCGCGCCGACACCCTCGGCCACTCACCCTCTCCGAAGCACGATTTCTCGGCGCTGACCGAAATGGAACAGTCGGTTGTCATTCCGCCCCAGGGCAGCGAAACGCTCCGCTACGCCCTCGCGTTATATGACGAAAGGGACTATGCCGCGCTCCGTTTCCATTCGCAAGAAGAGATCGAGGACTATGTCTGCGCTCACTGGGACGCCCTCAAACAAGCCACGGAGGCCTTCGAGAAACAGATTCCGCACACCGGCGACCCCGAACTCGACGATATCCTCCGCTGGTACATGGTCCCCGGCGTGGCCCTCACCAAATGCACCAACAAAGAGAAGGTCGTCACCCTCGGCTACTGCGAGCTCAACCAGCGCGACAGTTACTGGGCTTCCTGGCTGCATCTGGTAATGATGCCCACGGCGGAGCGCACCATGATCGAAGAAAGCATAGGCGGAATGCGCCCCTCCGGCAAGATCCCGACCTGCATCCTTCCCCGGATCGACCGCAAGGATGACATCGACATCAACGCCTTCTTCCTCCTGCGCTTCTTCCGCTACTACCGATATACGCAAGACCGCGCCTTCCTCGAGACCCATTGGGACGCGCTCCGGCAGGCCGCCGACTGGCTTCTGGGCCGCGACCTCGAAGGCACCGGCCTCCCGATGCAGACCTCGACCTGGGCGGACTGGAAGGACGTCTCGGGCGTCGAGGGAAGGCAGTATTCGCCCTATGCGTGTCTGGTCTACATAGCCGCGATGCGGCGAATGGCGACGATGGCCACGGACCTCGAAGACGGCGAAGCGCAGGCAAAATACGGCGATGCCGCAGCAAAAGCCTACGACCGCATCAACCTGCCGCGCGAGCAGGGCGGCCTGTGGAACGGCCGTTACTATTGCCAGCAGTGGAACGACGGCCGCAGCGACGACCGTTTGCTGCAGGACCAGACCGTCGGCATCCTGTTCGACGTCATTCCGCGCGGCCGCGCGAAAAGCATCATCCGTGCCCTGAACCGCAACAGCCGCACGCCCTGGGGCATCGCCGAGACCTGGCCCTATTATGACGCCGGATTCGGCTATGAGCCAGGCACTTACCACAACGGAGGCGTATGGCCCTGGCTGAGTTTCGTGGACGACTGGGGGCGCCTGAAACTCGGGCGCCGTCGGGAGGCAATCAACCTGGTAAAGACCGTCGCCCGCGCTGACCTGGCGGATTCCGGGGACTGGGCCGCCAACGAACATCTCGACAGCCGCACCGGCGAGAACCTGGGTTTCCAGCTCCAGGGCTGGAACGCGGGCCTTTTCGGCCTTGTCCGGTTCGGCCTGGGCGAAACGGATTTTGAATTCTGAAAGCGATGAACATACGCAGATTCCTGACCCTGATCCTTCTTATCGGCTTATGCATCCCCGTCCAGGCGCAATACCGGGACACAGCGCTCGTCAAGGCGGGAGAGACGTTCCGTGCCCGGCAGCTCATCGCGCCCGGCGTGCTGCTCGCGGGCGGCGTCACCGGCGTGTACAGCCAGTGGTACAAGGACAAGGTCAACATCCCCGTCCGCACCTTCGCCCAGGATCTCAGCGGGGGCCGGCGCCTGCATTTCGACGACTATATCCAATACGTCCCCGTCGTCTCCTTCGTGGGCCTGGGCTGGGCCGCCCCCGGTGACCACGACTTCGTCGAACGCGTCTGCATCACGGCCACCGCATACGCCACCCAGGGCATCCTGACCAATGCGCTGAAGTACTCCATCAAGGAGCCGCGCCCCGACAGTGACGCCCGCAACGCATTCCCCTCCGGGCATAGCGCCACCGCCTTCATGGGGGCGGAACTGGTCCGGAAGGAATATGGCCCCTGGTGGGGTGCCGGGGCCTACGCCGTCGCGACGGCTACGGCCCTGATGCGCATCTACAACGACCGCCATTGGACCAACGACCTGCTGGGCGGCGCGGCCATCGGCATCCTCAGCGCCGATGTCGGTTTCTGGCTGCTGCCCTTGGAGCGGCGCCTGTTCGGTCTGGACGGCAGCGGAAAGGCGCTCGCCGTCCTTCCCACTCCTTACGGACTGTCCCTGGCCTGCGTGTTCTGACGCGGACCAGGGACAGTCTGGAACAATCTGGAATAGAGCGGCTTATTCGAGCACCTCTGAACGGGCCTCGGCAGCGGCGGCCCGCCGCGAGGGCGTCTTCCCGAAGACGAGGTTGAGACCGACCATCAGGTTGACGTTGAGGTTGTCACGCGGGATGGTGTACACGTTGCCTTCGAAGTAGTCCCTCATAGAGTGCTTCGCACGCGGCTCGGAGCTGATGAAGAAGGGGGAGGTGATCTCTCCGGCGAGGGTCAGCGCGAAGGGACCCAGGCGCAGGTTCATCATGGTCGCATACTTCGGTCCGAACGAGCCGTAAGCGGCGCTCCCGGACCAGCCGAACCAGTGGCAGGGCTCGAGGTTCACGGCACCCCGCAACTCCGACCAGGAGAAACTGCCTTCGCGGCGCACCGTGCCCAGCAATCCGGCGGAGAACCAGTCGCAAGGCTTGGCCTTGGCGCCTGCGTAGAAGGTCAGGGGAAGGATGTCCGTGGCGGAAGCGGATCCCGCCCGGGTGAATTCGATCAGCTTCTCGAGCTCGGCCATCTTGGCGTCCATCTGCTGGTCGAAGTTGTTGTCCCCTTCGAAGGAGATATTGTCGAATCCGGTGTACTCCCAGGTGCCCTGCGCGACCGACTTGTCCATCTGCCAGCGGAGGAAGCCCAGATCGGTCACCGATGCGGACAGCTGGAGCCAGGGGAGGACGTCCCAGGTGGCACCCAGGTCGATGCCTGCGCCAAAACCGCAGGGACGGAGCTGGGCCGGATCGAAGTTGTCCATGTCGAGGATCTCGTCGGGCCGTACCGGCTGGTTGCTCTGCGTGACAGGCAGGTTGCTGGACAGCATCTTGCCCTCGCTCGCAACGGACCATTTCTCCCCGCTCAGGGTGACGTCGAGGCGGTCGAAGCGGGCGTCGCCGTAGAGCAGGCCCACGAGTGCCTTGACCTTTCCGCCGATGCGCAGTGCGTCCGTCACCGGGAATGAGATGCCGTACGCGGCCTCAGCGTAGGTCCGGGTCCGCAGGCCCAGGCCGGCGAGGCTGTAGTCCGTGCCGTCCGAGCTTCCGTCCTTCAGGAAACGGAACACGTCGTAGGGCACCGTCAGGCCCTGGGCGGCACGCAGGTTGAGGCTGAAGGTGTGGAACTGCCCCGTCTTCGTCCAGAAGCCGAAGTTGAGCAGGTCCATCCGGAGATTGACGTTCTCCAGGTTGTGGCGGTGGATCTTGGACAGGAATTCCGTCGAGGAGACGCGGTCGTCCAGGAAGGTGACGACCCCGCCGCTGACGGGATAGAGGAAGGTCGAGGCGCCGAGGTTGCTCTGCGCCTGCACGTCGATGTTGCCCAGGGCCACGCTCGCGTAGCTGCGGTTGGCCGTCAGGGCGGGATTCATCGTATGCCCGTAGAGGTAGGTATCCATGAAATAGGCGCCGCGGAAGGCGTTCTGGGCCTCAGCGCCCGACAGGGCCAGGACGAGGCCGGCAAGGATCAGAAGGACGGTCTTTTTCATCGCTGGATCCTCCTATAATTCGACTTTGAGGCCTTCCGGCATCTTGAGATACACTTTCGTCAGCGTGATGCCTTCGCTCATCTGCGGCTCGGTCCCCACGAAACCGCTGCCGGTCTGCCCGCTGAAGACCAGGCGCAGGCCGTCCAGGGTCATGTACCGCTGCTTGCAGGACAGGCGGATGACCACCGGGTTCTCGGTCGGGCTGCCGGCCCGTCCGGAGGCGATCATCGGGTCCTTGTCCGCGGTGGTGGTGACGGTCACGTCCTGGCAGGGATTGCCTTCGCTGTCCAGGGCGGTCACGCTGAAACGCAGGTCCAGGGGTAGTGTGTTGAGGATGACGGTATGGAGTTCCGCCTCCTTGAAGTACACGCTCTCGTCCAGCTCGAAACTGACACCGCTGATCTCGGTGCTGCCGTTGAGTTGGAACGCACCGGGGATGGGCAGGGGCAGGAGCGTCGATCCGGGCGCCTTCAGCATGGTCGCGAGGGTGATGGGCTCGAAATTCCCGACGGGAACTTCCAGGTTGCGGAGGACCGTGCCTTCGGTCTCGATGGTCCCGAGCTGGTATCCCGGATCCACGCACGAGAGGCACAGGGTGAGCGCGGCCGCCAGGGCCGGCAAGAAGTGTTTGACAGTCATTTGCAAATGAATTTAGTTTGCAAAGTTAATCCTTTGTCTCGAAAACACAAATCTCGTATACCTTTATATTCTTTTTGCCCGGGCTTGTTTTTTTGCCTAATCGCATTTATCTTTGCCTTTACAATACTGAATGCCGTGGTACTTCGAGTCCACAAAGCGATATAGGAGATCGTGCCTATGTCGCCTTTTTGTTTATATGGTGGTCTAAGTCGTTGGTACTCAGTACATTAAAAACTAAAGAACCAATGCCATGAGAACACGTAGACACACAAGTGACGGATATGGGATACCAGATCCGCCTGCCCGGAGCCTGGAGGAGCCCAGGATCCGGCACATCTCGCGTGCCGCCCGAAACCGGTATGCCAACATCATGTATGACACGGCCTTCAAGCAGGTTTTCGGGACAGCAGCCAACCAGCAACTCCTGATCGATCTTCTGGAGTGTCTGATTCCCGGGAAACAGATTGCCAAAGTCCGTTTCGAGGACAAGGAAATACCCGGTTTCTTTGTCGGTGACAAGAAATCGGTCTTTGACATTTTCTGTACGACGGACGCGGGAGACACTTTTGTCGTGGAGATGCAGCTGCATGAGCAGAAGTATTTTGCAGACCGGTTGCTCTTCTATTCGACGTATCCCGTCCGTGAGCAGATTGTCTCGCCGCTGCTGGAGGAAAGGATTCGCAGGAGTCAGGCGGATGTGAGGCGGAAGGATACCTACCAGTTACAGCCGGTCTATATGATTGGCATCTTGGATTTTGAGTTGCCTCACCAGAGAGAGGATTGTCTCCGGGAGGGCTTGCTCAGTTCATATTCTATCCGGAGTGACAGGGGAGAGCCTGAGATGATGACGGATGCGCTCCATTTTTTGTTCCTGGAGTTG
>JAEEGI010003574.1_pt1 | contig 36970 bp, 26 predicted proteins | sample 8958751 | NCBI WGS metagenome assembly JAEEGI01 (sample SAMN16246545, study PRJNA631951) | gut metagenome | biome: gut microbiome; feature: rumen; material: KS-attached | host: Bos | place: Iran: Karaj | collected 2018-10 | reverse complement strand
GGAAATCTTTACTTACGACTGCTTTAACAGTAAAAAATATTGTGTTAATGGTGAGTATTACCGCTACGATAAATCTTTTTTTGAATATTACAATAACATTATCCTCCTGCAAAAACAGGAAGAAAACTTAAACAGCATAGATACGGCTTTTAAAAAGCTTATGCCTTGTCTTGAAGGTTGTGATGAAGTTGACCTGATGCTTTTTTCTACAGATTATTTCAAGGAGGATTCTGATTATGTGTTTGAATACAAAAAAATTGCTGAAAAAATGGCAGATAAGGGAACCCGCCCCAGAATAATAGCTTTTGGCAATAAAACATACAGTATGCAGCAGAACATTAACCGTATTTTCTCCGGTGATGAACAAAAGTATGCAGAAAAAATCAACGTCTTTGGTACTCCGTGTAATATGAAAGAACAGCTTGCCTGTGGATTCCGTAACGATAAGCTTTTTATTGTACTGCTTACCGAACGTATTTCTTCCCGCAGCCTGCTTTTGTATCTGGACGAAACCGGCTGGGCTCCAGAACCAAACCGTAAAGATACCTCATTTGTCCAGTCGCAGTCCGATTTAAACAAAATGGCCGGTATGGGACTCAATAAAGGCGGTACAATCTCCAAGCCCGGAAAAATGGTCATGCACTACAAGGCAGTCCAGACAAAATAAATAATAAAGTTTTTCTTGCGTTATTCTCAAAACCGTTTTATACTAAAGACGTGAACGGTAATTCACGAGGAGAAAAACTATTTACCACAAGCTTTCTGAAGAAAAACAAAACGCTCTCATCAACGCCGGTATAAAAGAGTTTGCCGACCAGGGCCTAACCGGTGCCAGCCTCAGTAAAATTGCAAAAAATGCCGGAATAAGTGTAGGCGTAATTTATAAATATTATTCAGACAAAAATGCTCTTTTTCTTGCGTGCGTTCATTACGGACTCGAAACTCTTTCTGAAGTTTTAAGCGATGTTATTTCTCACGAAGATGACATTGAGCTTTGTGTAAAAAATATCGTGAATGCAGTAATCCAGACTTCAATCGATGGAAGCGAAATCAACAGAATGTACAATACAATTTCTTCAATGGAAGCAAACATTTTTGCAAAGGAACTTGCAAAAGAAATTGAAGGAGTTTCTGCAAAGGTTTATGTCGAGCTTGTTTCAAAAGCGCAGAAGAATGGAAAAATAGATAAAGCTGCAGACCCGATGCTGTTTGCATTTTTCTTCGACAGTGTTTTGATGATGATTCAGTTTTCTTACAGTTGCGATTATTACAGGGAACGCCTTAAATTGTATTGCGGCGAAGATGTTTTCCAAAACAATCAAAAGATGATTAGTGAGCTTACAAGGTTTTTATTAAATGCCTTGAAAATATAAAGATTTAAAAAAGTAATTTAAAAATGGAAGTTTTTATTATTGAGGGTAGCATATGGAATATGCAATAGCTTATGACATCGGTACGACGGGTGTAAAAACCTGTCTCTTTAAAATGGACAAAGAAATTGAGCTTGTTGATGGAGCTTATGAGGCGTACAATCTTTATATTCTGGAAAACGGTGGCGCCGAACAGGATGCAGAAGAGTGGTGGTCTGCACTTTGTTCTACAACAAAATCACTTTTACAGAAAACCGGTGTTATCCCTAAAGAAATTGTAGGAATCAGCTTCTGTTCCCAAATGCAGGGACTTGTTCTTGTTGATAAAGAAGGAAATGCAATCCGCCGTCCTATGAGTTATATGGACCAGCGTTCTTCTGAGGTTATGAAAAAGTATTCAGGTAAAGGCTTAAAGGTTGCCGGGCTTGGACTCATTAAGCTCCTGACCTGTCTTGCTCAAACACATGCAGCTCCATTAAGTGTAAAAGATCCTGTCTGGAAATATCTCTGGGTAAAGGAAAATGAACCCGAACTTTTTTCAAAGGTTTTTAAGTGGCTTGATGTAAAAGAATATTTTATCTGCCGGGCTACAGGTGAATGTGTTATGACAAAAGATTCAGCCTGGTCAACTTTCCTGTATAATTCCAACAACTACAGCTGGAGTGAAAAACTCTGTCGGATGTTTAAGGTAAACCTTAAGCATCTTCCTCGTGTAATTGAGTGTTATCAGGTTGCAGGAAAGCTTACTCCAAAAGCAGCCGGTGAACTTGGGTTACGGGAAGGAATTGATGTTTATGGCGGTGGCGGAGATGCAACCCTTATTGGTGTAGGCGCAGGCTATACGAATGTCGGCGACACACACATTTATTCAGGAACCTCCGGCTGGGTTGGTACAGTTACAAACAAACAGATTGTAGATGCAAGCCATTCAATCGCAGCCGCAATGGGACCGGTTCGTGGACGATTCAATTATTTTGCAGAAATGGAAACTGCCGGAAAATGCTTTGAGTGGGTAAAAGAACACCTTGCTCTTGATGAAATCGGAATCTATCTGAAAAAGCAGGATGTTGCCGAAAGCAAGGAAACAGAATACGAAAGCCTTTATGATTATCTCAGCGATACAATCAAGGATGTTCCAGCCGGAAGCAACGGTGTTGTATTTACGCCCTGGCTTCACGGAAACCGCTGCCCGTTCGAAGATCCAAATGCAGCAGGAGTTTTCTTTAACATAAACATTGGAACCGGTAAAACTCAGATGATTCGCGCCGTGCTTGAAGGAATCTGTTTTCACTTGCGCTGGATGCTTGAATCACAAGAGCTTAAAGTAAAATCGAGCGACACAATCCGCTTTGTTGGTGGGGGCGCACTTTCTAAAGTTACCTGCCAGATTCTTGCCGATATTACAGGCCGCAAAATTGAAACAGTTGAACACGCACAGGATGTTGGAGCAGTGGGAGCCGCAATGCTTGTAGGTATAGGACGAGGCTTGATTCCTTCTATTGATAAGGTTAAGGATTTTGTAAGGGTAAAGGAAGTATTCACACCGAATGCAGAAAACAAAGCTGTGTACGATAAGAATTACAAGGTTTTCAAATCAATATATCCAACGAACAAAAAGCTGTTCAGGGAAATCAATTTATAAATGTTTGTAAAAGGGGAAAATGATGAACGAGCATGAAATAAAAAACAGCATTGTACAGACAGGACTTATCCTGCTTGAAAAAAAACTTGTAGCCAGAACGTGGGGAAATATCAGCAGCCGCATTGATGAAAAGCATTTTGCAATAACTCCAAGCGGACTTGGTTATGAAACACTAACAGCCGATGATATTCCTCTTTTTAATATGGAAGATGAAACCTGGACCGGCCGTAAGCCTTCAAGTGAAAAACGCATTCACGCCGCCTGCTATGCCCAGTATCCCGAAGTTAATTTTGTTATTCATACTCATCAGGATTATGCAACTGCAATCGGATTGGTTGGTACCAGCACCCTTGAAATGACTGATGAAGAAAAATCTCTTCTTGGAGAAATAAAGGTTGCTTCTTATGGTCTGCCGGGAACTAAAAAACTTAAAAAAGGTGTTGAAGAAGCCTTAAAGGCCGGCAGCAAAACAGTCCTTATGCTGCATCACGGAGCAGTTATTCTGGGAAAAGACAAAGAAGATGCAATTCACAAAGCAGAAGTTCTGGAAGAAGTTTGTAAGCGCACCGTGGACAAAAAGGTGGGCGGTATAGAACAGATGCTTGTTCCGTCACCACTTTCTGAACGAGCTGTTGATTTGGCTGAAAAAATCGCCAGGAAATATCCGAATGTGAAAATTGTTGATTCTCCGCTTATGGAAAAGCTTGCAGAGCTTGGCGGAATAAGAGCCCAGCTTGATGATATGAGCCAGATGCTTGGTGCTAAGCTTAAGGTTTGCAAAAATGACCTTCAGAAGATTATGACAGTGCTTGAAAAAAATGATGCAGTTCTTGTAAAAGGTGTCGGCTGCATCATAAAGGCAGAAGATAAAGATGATGTAGAAGCACTCGAAATCCTCATAAACAAGGCAGGTATTTCAAAGCTGTACACAGCAGCGTGCGGTAAAAAAATTACGCTTGGCGCATTTGACTGCTGGCTTATGCGTACGGTTTTTAAGTTAAAGTATTCAAAAAAGAAAAATGAAAAAATTGAGGAAAAGTCAGAACACACAAAATCAAAATCAGACAAAAAAACAGAAGGACTCCGTGTTCTTAAGTTTTTCCTGTTTTCTGTTTCTGCCGGCGTAATCGAAATTGTTTCAGAAACTCTTCTGGAAAAATGTCTCCCATGGGAATCCATGACAGCTGATCCGCAGATTAAATATTGGGTAAGCTATCTTGTTGCGCTTATTCTTTCCGTAATCTGGAACTTTACGTTCAACAGAAAGTTTACGTTCAAGTCTGCAACAAATGTTCCTGTTGCAATGCTTAAGGTTGCACTGTTCTATGCGGTTTTCACTCCGGCAACAACCTTTTTGCAGAAATATCTCTGCAGCTTCAACTGGGGAGCAGTAGACAATTTGAAGGGACAGTTCACAACCGTAATCAATATGGTGCTGAACCTTACAACTGAATATGTATATGACAGATTTTTCGTTTTCCGCGATAGTCTGGATACAAATAAAAACGCCCTTGAGGCAAATAATTAAAAATACAATGGAGGCAAGAAATGACAAATTGCGCAATAAGCAGATGGGATGATCCTGATGAGATTAATCGCCAGCTCAAAAATCTTACAAGCCAGGAAATCTGGGAAGTTACTGATGATTACTATCAGAATGTAATCATGAAGTATTACGATGAAAAATGTACAAAATCAAAGGCAGTATTTGAGGAAGCAAAAAACTATATTCCGGGCGGCGTACAGCATAACCTTGCTTTTAACAAACCCTTCCCAATGTGTATGGAAAAAGCAGATGGTGCTTATCTTTATGATAAAGATGGAAACAAATATATTGACTTCCTTCAGGCTGGCGGACCTACAATTCTCGGTTCAAATTATGAGCCTGTAAGAAAACGTGTTATTGAACTTTTGCAGACATGTGGCCCTGTAACTGGTCTTCTTCATGAATCAGAGCTGATGATTGCAAAGGAAATCAACAAGCATATGCCTAACGTAGAAATGTTCCGCATGCTCTGTTCAGGAACTGAAGCCTGTATGGCATCAATGCGAATTGCCCGAATTGCAACAGAACACAAACGAATCATTAAAATGGGTGGTGCTTATCACGGCTGGTCTGATCAGCTTGTTTATGGTTTGAAAATCCCTGGCAGCCGAAACCTTCTTGAATCACACGGAATCCCAAGCCGAATCTACGGACAGATTGATGAATGCCGTCCTAATGACCTTAACATGCTCGAAACAATCCTCCGTCGCAATAAGGCAAAGGGTGGAACAGCCGGAGTTTTAATTGAACCAGTTGGTCCTGAAAGCGGAACCCGTCCTGTTGCAAAAGACTACAACAAGGGGGTGCGCGAGCTCTGCGACAAATACGGTGCACTTATGATTTTTGACGAAGTTGTAACCGGCTTCCGTGTTGCTCTTGGTGGTGCACAGGAATACTTTGATGTAGTACCTGATTTGACAATCTTTGGAAAAATCGTAGCCGGTGGTTATCCTGCAGCCGGTGGTGTAGGCGGAAAGAAAGAATACGCTCAGCTTATGGCTGCCGGACTTGCAACCGGTAAACACCGCGCTTATGTAGGCGGAACTCTTGCTGCAAATCCACTTTCATGTGTAGCCGGAACTGCTGCAATTCAGGAAATTGCCCGTACAAATGCCTGCGAAATTGCAGGAAAAATGGGCGACCGACTTACAGACGGTTTAAAAGGTTTGATTTCTAAATACGGACTTCCATTCGTAGCTTACAACCAGGGCTCAATCTGCCACCTTGAATGTACAGGTGCAATGAGCTTTGATTTCAGTTCTCTGAGCTTCTTGAAATCTGCACTTGGAATCCTCAAGCATAAAGATATGATGTATGTTCGTAAGGATTCTATGGAAAGAATGGGTGCCGCTTACATGGCAAACGGAATCGTAACACTTGCCGGTTCACGTCTTTACACATCACTTGCCGATACACCGGAAATTATTGATGAAGCCTTGAACCGCTTTGAAGAAGTATTCAAGCACGTTGCAAAGACAAGCAAAGGTTTGTTGAAGTAATTTTAAAACCCTATACGAACCTATAGCGCACTCTTTGATTTTCTGCTATAATACGCCACTATGACAGATGATAAGATTGTGATTCGTGGTGCGCGGGAGCATAACTTAAAGAACATAGATGTTACGCTCCCACGCAATAAACTGGTCGTAATTTCTGGACTTAGTGGCAGCGGAAAATCCTCACTTGCATTCGACACCCTTTTTGCAGAAGGGCAGCGTCGTTATATGGAATCGCTTTCCAGCTATGCACGCCAGTTTCTTGGCCGTATGGATAAGCCTGATGTAGATCTTATAGAAGGTCTGTCCCCTGCAATTTCAATTGAACAGAAATCAACAAATAAAAATCCGCGTTCAACAGTTGGCACAATCACCGAGATTTACGACTTTTATCGTCTGCTTTATGCACGTGCGGGGCATCCTCATTGTCCTCAGTGCGGACGCGAGATTCGTGAACAGTCTGTTGACCAGATTATAGATACAGTGATGAGCTGGCCAGACGGTACAAAAATGCAGGTTCTTGCTCCGGTTATCCGCGGAAAAAAAGGTGAGCATCAGAAAATCCTTGATGATGCAAAACAGTCAGGTTTTATCCGTGCAAGAATAGACGGTGTAATGGCTGAACTTGAAGATTCAATCAAGCTTGATAAACAGAAAAAGCATACAATCGAAATTGTCGTTGACAGAATTAAAAAAACAGATGATGTAAGGTCGCGCCTTGCCGATTCAATAGAAATTGCACTTAAAAATGCAAACGGAATTGTAATAATCAGCCGCCGTGTTCCCGAAGATGCAACCGGTGAGTTCGAAGCCGAAGCACAGGCCCAGAAGGAAGTAGAAGTATTTTTCAGTCAGAAAAATGCCTGCCCTGACTGCGGTATTTCCATTCCAGATTTACAGCCACGACTATTCAGCTTTAATAATCCTTTTGGCGCATGTCCTGAATGTACAGGTTTGGGCGAAAAAATGGAGTGGGATTATAATAAAATCCTGCCCGATAAATCACTAAGCTTTAATCAGGGAGCTTTTCCTTTTTTCAATCCTACAGGCGAATGGAACAGGAGCATATTCAATGCAGTTGCCGAAGCAGAAGGCTTTACGCTTGATACGCCGATAGACCAGCTTACAAAAAAACAGTTTGATTTTGTATGGAATGGTGACGAAACCCGTAAGCTTCACTGGATTTACAAAAAGCAGAGTGGAGAAGGCTATTCAGAATATAACAGACCGTGGCCCGGAGTTTTACGCGAAATGACCCGCCGTTACAAGGAAGCCTGGGGCGAATCCATGCGTGTAAATATAGAAGAAAAGTTTATGTCTATTCACGAATGTTCTGCCTGTCACGGAATGAGGCTCAGACCGGAAGCTCTTGGTGTTACAATCGGCAATAAGAATATTCACGAGCTATGTAAGCTTTCTGTTCTAGATTCAATTAAGTTTTTTGATGAACTCCAGCTTTCCGAAAGCGAAGCCCAGATTGCTGCCCAGATAATGAAAGAAATCCGTGCTCGTCTCCGCTTTCTGCGTGATGTTGGACTGGACTATCTTACAATGGAGCGTGCCGCAGAAACACTTTCCGGTGGTGAAGCTCAGCGAATCCGTCTTGCAACACAAATCGGTTCTGCCCTGTGCGGCGTTATGTACATTCTTGACGAACCGTCAATCGGACTTCATCAGCGCGATAATCAGCGGCTTATAGACACACTCATAAATCTCCGAGATAACGGAAATACGGTAATTGTTGTTGAACATGATGAACAGACTCTTCGTACAGCCGACTACCTTATTGATATGGGACCGGGTGCCGGTGTAAATGGCGGTAAGGTTGTAGCTGCAGGAACTCCGGATGAAGTTGCAAAAGTAAAGAATAGCCTTACAGGACAGTATCTTGCAGGTAAGCTGCGTATGGATATTCCGGCTGAACGACGTAAGGGAAACGGTCTGTTCATAACTGTTAATGGTGCAACAGAGCATAACTTAAAGGATATAACTGTAAAGATTCCGCTTGGTACCTTTACCTGCATTACTGGTGTAAGCGGTTCGGGAAAATCAACCCTTATGCGCGATATTCTTTATCCGGCTGTAAGTAACAAGATTATGCGTACAGATTATCCTGTAGGTGCCTGCAAAGGGGTGGACGGTATAGAAGGGGTTGATAAAGTCATAAATATTGACCAGTCTCCAATTGGACGTACACCGCGTTCAAATCCTGCAACTTATGTTGGTGTTTTTGATTCTATACGTGATTTATTTGCAAGTTTGCCGGAAAGTAAGGTGCGCGGTTACCAGAAGGGACGATTCAGCTTTAATGTAAAGGGTGGTCGCTGCGAAAATTGTCAGGGTGCTGGCGAAATAGTAATTGAAATGAACTTTTTACCGGATGTTTTCATTCAGTGCGAAGTCTGTGGTGGGAAGCGTTTTAATCACGAAACACTCGAAGTTGAATATAAGGGCAAAAGTATAAATGATGTACTCAATATGACGATTGATGAAGCCTGTGATTTTTTCCAGGGAATACCTCATATATATAGAAAAATTGCAACCTTACAATCGGTTGGTTTAGGTTATATTCAGCTGGGACAGAGTGCTTTGACCTTATCTGGTGGTGAAGCCCAGCGTGTAAAGCTTGCAAACGAGCTAGCCCGTCCAGCTACAAGCAAAACTCTTTATATTCTTGATGAACCGACTACAGGACTTCATTTTGCAGATGTAAAGCAGCTTATGTCCGTAATTCAAAAGCTTGTTGATAATGGAAATACTGTTGTTATGATTGAACATAATCTTGACGTAATATGCCAGTCTGATTATATAATAGATTTAGGGCCGGAAGGTGGAACCCGCGGTGGTACTGTAATTACTACCGGTACGCCGGAAGAGGTTGCAGCCTGCAAAAAAAGCTATACCGGTCAGTTTGTAAAGCAGCAGCTGGAGCATGAGAAAAGATTCTCCGGTCAAGCCGGAGAATGACAAAAGGTCATATTTATATACGAAAGGAAGTGTCATATTCTTGTACAAAAAAATGTCATATTCGGGCTTGACCCGGATATCTTTTGAGGAATAGGTTTTTATGTTTAAAAAGTTTGTAAAAACATTGTTATTTACTTTATTTTTCATATTTCTTTCCTCAAATCTTTCTGCCCAGGAATCCGAAGTTACAACAATCACTATAGAAAACTCAATGCAGACCTCGTACAAAAAGTCGGAGGATGGCAGTGAGGATTTAATTGAACTTGAAGGTGCCGTTGAGATTTCCGTAAAAAAGGGTAGCAATAAAACTAGCATAAAGGCAGATAAGGTTACTTATAATCGTGCTACCGAAATGCTTTTTGCTTCGGGTAATGTTGAAATCGTTACAGAAGGAGCTTCTGCCGGCGGTGAAAAAACAACAGCTAACTCACTTTTAATGAATACTTCAACCCTGGAAGGTGTTTTTGACGGAGGACGTGTAGTTCAGACAAAAAGTGATGCACTTAATCTTCCTTCGGGTTCTACACTTATAGTTTTTTCTGATTTGTTCGGCAAAAGTCAGTCGAATACAATTTCTTTTAAAAACTCAAAGCTTACTTTCTGTGATGATGAAGACCCGCACTGGCATATTGATGCTACAAGAACCTGGCTGCTGCCCGGCGGTGAGTTTGCATTTTTTAATGCCCTGCTTTATGTAGGACCGGTACCTGTTTTGTATCTTCCTGCATTCTATTACCCAAAGGATGAGCTGATTTTTAATCCTGTATTTTCAAAATCAGACCGAAAGGGTTTTACTGTACAGAATACTTATTATATTCTGGGACGAAAACCGCTTCAATCATCTTCATCATCCTCTTCTTCGGAAGAAACAACTTCTTCTGCCGAAGCCTTAAAGGGTCTTTACAATTTTATGAAGCCTACAACCTTAAAGGAGCAGGAAAGACAGGGGCTTATTCTTCATAATCTTGATGAAAACTACAGCGGAACAACTTCTACCTACCTCAAGGTTATGGCTGATTATTATTCCAAGCTTGGATATTTTGCCGGTCTGGAAGGTGTTTTCCAGCCAAAGAACAAAAACATTACAAACCTTAAGTTTAATGTTGATTTAGGCTTTAGTAAGACCCTGTTTGCAAATAATAATTACAGCTTTATTTCTTCTGCAAATAAAACTTATTGGGATCAATCAAACTTTATGGGCTTGAAAGTTCCATTCAGATACGGTGCAAATCTTGAGCTTTCACTTTCAAAGCCTTTTAGAACAACAATTCAAATGCCCTTATATACAGACCCGTATTTCTACTACGATTTTATGGTCCGTCAGGAATCTATGGACTGGATTTCTTATTTTTTACAGGGTGATGACACTACTTCTTCACAAAGTGAATACTCAACCTTTGCATGGAAAATCAGTAATTCATATTCTCCAACTTTACCTGCAGCCTTAAAGCCGTATATTTCATCGCTTTCTATAAAGCTCGATTCTTCTTTGAGCTTTGGTACGGCAACTGCTTCATTTGATAAATCAGATAAAGATAGAATTAAGGATAACATAGCTAATGGTGATAGTTGGAGTTCTTACACACCGGAACGCAAGTTCTATTATCCAACAGAAGTTACTCCGGCTACAGCATCTGTTTCTCTCAGCGGAACGATTTTCCAGTGGCCGCTTTCTTCATCAACTGCCAAAAAAGAAACGGTAAAATACACAGTTCCTCTTGTACAGCCCGAAGAGCTTATGTCAGAAAAACAGCTTGCACAGAAAAAAGAAAAAGAGCTGGAAGAGCAGAAAAAACAGCAGGAACAGGCAGAAAATGATGGCGAATCCTCTGAAAAGCAGGCAGAACAATCTGAGCAGGCAAAAACAGAACAGCAGGAAAATGATACTGAATCTGAGGAAAAAGCTTCTGAAACTGAAGAAAATCCGGAAAATGCACTGTTAAAAAATCTGCTTGTAAAGCTTCCGGAGTTTTCGTCATCATCTTCATCTTCTGTAACTGTACCGACGGGACTTTCTTATTCACTTGGTTATTCAATCGCTCCAACAGTTACTACAAAGTTTTCTTACGGAACAACAGAATCCTATATTGTAAATGAAGCTACTGGAGCAGAAAGTACAAGAACTTATCTCAATACTCAGGAAGATTTTGACTGGACTAAGATAAAATCCTTTATGTACACCTACAAAATGCCAACCTCTCTTTCCAGTAACCTTAAATACGGTGGCAATTATTTTACAATGACAAATAAGTTTTCCTGGGATCCAATCTTACAGGGACATCCTAATACAGACGGTGTAACAACTTCAGAAAAGAAATCACTTATTCTTGCAGACCACAAGGCAGAAAGTCAGACAATTTCTAATACAAATACTATAAGCTTTAAGCCTTTTTCTTATGTTCCTATGTTTGCAGATACCGGTGTTTCCTGGAATACAACTTTAAAACTATTCAGAAGGGATTTTAAGGGAACTTCAAGCGATACTAATTGGGAAACATATTGGAAATCCTCTGATGCATGGGAAAGCTATTGGTTGCATGATTACTGGGATGACGAAAACTGGGCAGATGAGGATGAAGAAAAGACTTTTAAGCGTAAAATCATCACAACTAATACCGTAAACTTTACGCTTGGCGCAAATGAGCTTAATAATAAGTTTAAACAGAACTTTACCTGGTCAATGACATTGCCGCCACAGCAGGTAAAGCATTCACTGTCATTAAATCTTACTTTCCCTTATGTCAGCAGTTCATTCTCCTGGAGCTTTCAGGAAAGGGCAAGTTCAAGCTCTACCGATACAGAAGAAGCAAACAAATCAAAATACGAATATAATACACTTTCGCAGGCTTTATCCCTTAATCTTTTTAATTCTTCATTAAAGCTTTCAGAATCACTTTCGCTCACAACTGACAGCGACAAGCTTGAAAAAGACAATAGAACCGGTATGGATATCTTAGACAGTATGAAAGTTTCGCTTTCCTGGAAAAGAATAACGGCTGCCTATACAATGTCTTATACACAGAATTATGAACTTGAAGAAGGTCAGGGATGGATTGCCAAGACTAATTCCGAGGGAAAAAACTATAAGGAGTTTATTCCATATTCATTGTCATTCTCCTGGAGCCCGGAAACAAAAACTTACTATAAGTGGTCAAAGAAAATCAGTTTTGCACCAGGCCTGTCAACAAGTGTAATTGCAGATTTAATCCGTCCTACAAACAGTTATTTAACATTTTCTCCATCCTTAAACTTTAAGATTGGCGATATGCTTACCCTGTCATTCTCTGCAACCTCAAGAAACTCAACTCTCTACTGGTATTTCCAGGGAAAGGATAGTATCTATAATGACTGTGGAAGCTGGTTTGTACCTCAATTCTTTGGAGATTTATTCCGCTCCTTTGGTATGGCTTTTGGCGAAGCATCAAAGGGTGGTTTTACTGCAAACAGGGAAGCATCCGGCTTTAAGTTAAAGTCTTTAAGCATGACAGCTTCCCACGACCTTCACGACTGGTCCTTTAATATGACCTGGAAGTTTGAACCAAAGCTTGTAAAACAAGATGGCCAATACACCTATAATTTTGACCCATATATCTCTATTGGAATTGTCTGGAAGCCAATGGACAGCATGAAAACTACAATCGTAAGCGAATACAACAAGACAAAAGAGAAAAAAGTCTGGGAACTTAACCCGAAATAATACGGTTTGTAAACAGCTGCCAAAAATGTTGAATAATGGTCTGCTATACTTTATAATTATTCTATTGTGAGTGAATATAAAATTGTAGTTCCCGATAATGACGTACTTTCTTGTGTTTGTGGAACAAATGACAGTAATCTGCAGCTCATCGAAGACAGTCTTGGTGTTTCGGTATATACAAAAGGTAACGAAATATCAATAGAATCCGAAGACCCCGAAATAACACAAAAGTTCCAGTTTATAATGGACAGAATCATAGACGAGATTTACGACGGCGGCAGAAATACCGAAGATATTGTAGTTTCGGTCCTGAATACGCAGAAAAAGGTAAATGCCGATGAAATCTCAATTCTTGTTCCGGGAAGTGTAAAAAAAATCTACCCGCGAACGCAAAATCAGGCTGAATACATAAATCTTTTACAGACAAAAGATATGGTTTTCTGTACGGGCAGTGCAGGAAGTGGAAAAACTTTTCTTGCAGTAGCAGAAGCTTTAAGGCTTGTTTTATCGCACAAAAAGAATAAAATCATCATTACCCGGCCGGTTGTAGAAGCGGGGGAAAGCCTTGGATTTTTACCCGGAGATCTGGAACAGAAGATAGACCCGTATCTCCGTCCTTTACGCGATGCAATGGAAGCAATTGTTACACCAGAAACTGTCCGCAAATTGTCAGAAGCCGGAATTATAGAGGTTGCACCGCTTGCGTATATGCGTGGCCGCACCTTAAACAATGCCGTAATCATCCTTGACGAAGCCCAGAACACCACCTGTACCCAGATGAAAATGTTCCTTACACGAATGGGCGACAATTCCAAGGTGTTTATTACCGGCGACCCGACTCAAATTGACCTTCCTAAAAAAACACCGTCAGGATTAGTGCATTCAATCAGTATTTTGTATAAAATAGAAGATATAGGCTTTATGGAGCTTACTGCAGATGACGTAGTAAGAAACCATCTTGTAAAAAAGATTGTAAGGGCGTACGAAAATGAAAAACAGGAACAATAAAGGCGAAAAGAACAGCCTCAAGGCTAATATTTTTGCCATGCTCGGAGACTATATAAAAAAGCATTATGACTATCTGCTTCTTTTTTTGATTGCTTATCTGGCAGTTTCGGCACTTAATTTTTTAAAAGTAAGCACTACCGAAACTGTTGCAAATTATTCACTTGATGAGTTCGAAATCGGACAGATTGCAGACAGAACAATCATTTCTCCAAAAACTATTCTCCCTGATGATGTAGAAGCAGTTTCTATTCAGGCTGGCGAAAAAATCATAAAAAAAGGCTTTCCGATTACAGAAGAAGGTTATGCCAAGCTTAAAAAAATGGCAGCTTCTCCAAAATACATAGACTACAGGGCTTTTGCAGATTCAGAGCTGTTTTTATTCCTGCTTGGTATTTTGTGGTACACTCTTTTTTCTTTCCTGCCGTTTAAGCGCAAGATTCAGATTAAAGAGCCGATTTTCCATGTTGTATGCTTCCTTATTGTTTATTCAGTTACAGCATTTTTTGGAAAACTCGGATTTTTCTCAGATCCATATTCAATCTGCATTATAATTCCTTCGGCTTTGTGTATTATGCTGGCAACAATTCTGTTCGGACAGACTTCTGCGGTAATTCTTTCCCTTATAATGTCGCTTGGTGTTCTTTGTGCAACTGAGTGGGAATTAGTTCCTTTCCTGTTTACGCTTGCAGTTACCTTCTGTGCCCACGGAATTGTACGAAAAATTGATAACAGACTTGATTTGATTTTTGCAGCAATCATGCTTTCCATTTCTAATTTTGTTTTTATTCTTATTCTTACAGTGATTTTCAACGATACTTTTTCCGATATGGCAAAAATATTCGGCGGAGTAATTGCAAACGGTTTCCTTTCAGGTGCCATGGCTTTAGGCTTCCTTACTCCTCTGGAATATATGCTGAACACCGCTTCCGTATTCCGTCTTATGGATTTAAGTGATACAAACAGTGCTATTTTCAAGCAGATGCAGATTCAGGCAAACGGTACTTACAATCATTCAATTATGGTTTCGCAGCTTGCCGAAAGTGCCTGCCGCGAAATTGGTGCAAATGCCCTTCTTGCACGTGTAGGCGGTTACTATCACGATATTGGTAAAATAGAGCAGAGTGAGTACTTTGTAGAAAATCAGTTTGACCACGAAAACAAGCATGCCGACCTCAACCCAACTCTTTCTGCTTCAATTATTAAAAGCCATGTACGTAAGGGTGTAGAAAAAGCACATCAGATGCATCTTCCGCAGGCTGTAATCGACATAATTTCGGAACATCACGGAAACAGCGTTATTTCATATTTTTACAAGGAAGGCAAGGAAAAGGACCCGACCCTTATGCCGGAAGATTTTTCTTATCCTGGAAATCCGCCTTCTTCTAAGGAATCTGCAGTTGTTATGCTTGCAGATACAGTTGAAGCTGCCTGTAAAACACTCGATAATCCTACTTCAAGCCGTCTTGAAAAGTTTATTACTGTGCTCATAAACCAGAAGGTAGAAAATAAACAGCTTGATAACTGTGATCTTACATTCAGGGATATTTCAAAAATTAAGGAATCCTTTGTAAGACTTTTGACAGGCTTCTATCATAACCGGATTAAGTACCAGAACCAGCAGGACCCTGATAAACAGGTACAGGAAAAACAGTCTCCAGAAAAACAGGTTCCTGAAAAAGCTGACAAAGAAGCTAAAGAAACAAAAGAGGGAAAAGATGCCAAATAGAATATTTGTTTGTATGCAGGAAGGACTCGAACAGCCGGAGTGGTTTGAAAACGTAGAAAAGTTTGTAGAAAAAGCCATGACAGAGCTTAAATACGACGGCGAAGAGGTTTCTGTCCTTTTGTGTAATGACAGTTATATGCAGGAGCTGAATAAGTCTTACCGTAACATAGATTCCACAACCGATGTTTTATCTTTTGAAAACGATGAAGTTTACGAAGATGAGGAAGGAACCTGGAAATGCGTTGGTGACATTGCAATAAGTCTTGAGACTTTGCCGGTAAATGCCGAATATTTTGATGAGACTAAAAATGATGAGCTTAAGAGGCTTTTAGTTCACGGACTGCTTCATCTTAACGGAATGGATCACGGAGAGGAGCATATCGAAAAAGGAACAGCCCCTGAATGTGAAATGCTTAAGCTTCAGGAAACAATACTTGAAAAATTAAAGGATGAAAAAATTATAAAATGAGCTTTTTTAACCGCAAAAAAAAGAATAAAAATGCTGCTACCGAAGCAGAAGCAATACAGCAGGAAATATTAAACGAAGAAAAACAGGATATGATTCAGGGAGTAGAGGATTTATCAAAAACTTCGGTAAAAGAAGTTATGATTCCCCGAATCGACGTAGATTTTATTTCTTCTGATACTCCACGAGAAGAATTGATTGAAAAAATTGTAAAAAGCGGACATTCACGATTCCCTGTATATACAGATTCAATTGATAACGTAGTAGGTGTTCTCTATGTAAAGGATCTGCTTAAATCACTTTCAGAAAACCTGCAGAATGTTGAGCTTACAAAAATCATAAGAAAGCCATATTTTGTTCCGGAAAGCAAACGAATTGATTCTCTTCTGCGCGAGTTTAAGCGTCATCATCTTCATATTGCAATTGCAATTGATGAATACGGCGGAATCTCCGGTATTGTTACAATGGAAGATATTATAGAAGAAATTGTCGGCGATATTCAGGATGAGTTTGACAAGGAACGCGAGGATATAATCACTGTAAACGAAAATGTCTGGCTTTGCGATGCCCGCGTAGATCTTGATGATTTGAACGAAACAATTGGAGCTGCTTTCCCGAATGAAGATTTTGATTCACTCGGCGGTTTTGTTTTTGACTTGTTCGGAAAGGTTCCTGTAAAATATGAAAAGTCCACATGGAAAAACTATGATTTTATAGTTCAGGATATGGAAGGACATAGAATCAACGTAATTAAAGTTATAAGAAACGGTGATGATGAAGAAGTTGACGAAGAGTAGAATTGCCATTGTATTTTTAAGTTGTGCAGCTGTTTTTTCTCTTTCTGCGGCAGGAAAAAGTAAGGATATTATGTCCCTTTATAATCAGGGAATTGAATGTCAGCAGAATGAAAACTATTATCTTGCTTCACAGTATTTCCTTGAAATTACGGCTGAAAATCCTGCTTTTACAGATGCCTGGTACAAGCTTTCTGAATGCTCGTATAAGCTTGGCGAACTTAATCTTGCGCTCCAGTATCTTGAAAATGCAGAAAAATACGAAAAAGAAAACAGCAGAATTAAAAACCTTAAGGGCATGATTTACATTTCGCTTGGAGAAATTGATGAAGGCCGCAAGGTTTTTGAAGAAGTTCTTAAAAAGTATCCGAATGACATTGATTCTCACTTTGGACTTGCAGAAATTGAACTTTACGAAGGACGTTCTTCCGGTGCAGAAAATCAGTATGCCGAAGCATTAAAACGTCAGAATACAAACAGAAAGGCTTTGCTTTCACTTGCGCTTGTTAGTGCAGAAAACGGAAAGTATGATAAAGCCGAAACTTACCTGCATCAGGCCTTTTCTTATTATTCAGGAGAACCTGAGGTTCATTATCTTGCTGCAATTGTTTACCGTATGAAGGGTGACCTTAAAACTGCAGAAAAGCATTGTAGAATTGCTGTAGAAGTAAACGGAGATTACGAAAAGGCATACGAGCTTTTATCTACAGTTTTGTATGAGCAGGGAAGATACTCTGAAGTAATTGATATAAGTGATTTCCTTATCCGCCGCAACAGAAAAAATGCAAATGCCTGGTACATAAAGGGAAGCTCACAGCTGCGTATGGGTAAAAGCAATGATGCAATCGGTACCTGGTCAACAGGACTTTCAATTGCTCCACAGGATGAGCTTATGCGGAGTGCCATGGAAATGGAAATCCGTGATACGCTTCCTCTTACCGATGCACGCAGAAAACAGTGGGCAGAATATCATTTGAATAATGCAAGACAGTATGCCGGCCGTTATGATGGTTCCGGGGCTGTTTATGAATATCAGCGTGCTTTAATTCTTGACCCGATGAATTATGAAGCCCGTGCAGCCTATGCAAATATTCTTGAAATGAACGGAATGTACGAGTTTTATCTTGAGCAGCTAAGGTTTATAAAGGCTAATAACGATTCGGAGCTTAATGCTAAACAGAAAACTGAGCTTGCAGATAAAACAGAAGCTTATGAGTTCCTGCTTAAAAATAATATAGCAGAACAGTGGAAGGTAGATTCTTTATATCTTGATAAAACCCGCTGGAATATTGCAATTTTCTATGAAGAAAACGGTTCAAGCTTTGTACATTCTGATGCAAACAGGCTTGCAGCTGGTGCTGCCGCTGATATTTTTTCCGGTATTGCAATTACATCTGTAAAAACACAGGTGAAACCGGTTGAAGGTTTTGGAGAAGCCTTTAAGAATGCACGCGCCGGTAAGTTTGATTATTTTATTCTTCTTTCTTTAAATGAAGGTCAGAATGATTTAACCTTAAACAGCAAAATCTATTCTGGCAGAACCGGCCTTGAAATTGCAGATGAAAGCTTTTATGCAATCGGAAACAACCGTCTTTCTACAACTTTAAGGCGTTTCCGAAACTCAGTGCTTGAAAAACTGCCATTGCGTGGAAAAATCCTGCAGAGAAACGGTAAAACTGTGCTGGTAGACATTGGTCGTGCCGAAAATGTAGTAAAGGATTCTGAGTTTAAAATCATTAGAAAAGGTCAGGTCAAAACTGCCGATTCTGAAAGTGGTTTGACTTACAAAGATAATGATGTAGTTGGAACTCTTGTAATTACCGAAGCTGGCGAAGAAGTTTCTGTTGCTGTGATTAAGAGACAGGGCTTTTACGACAGAATAAATGAGGAAGATGAAATAGTGCTTGTTTCTTTACCGCAGGATTCTGAGGAAAAGGGCGGGGCTGGCGCTATAGATACAGTTCCTTTGGCTGATGAAAAAGGAAACACAGTTGTTGAAGCAGAGGTTAAGGGAGAAGAGTTTGTTGAAGAAATTCGCAAGGCAGTAAGTCATCCTTCAATTCTGGAGCTTTTGCGGAATATTTATTAGGATTTTATGAAGAGATTTAAAATTTTTTTGGTATTAACTTTCCTCTCTTTTGCTGTAAGTGCTCAGGTTAAGCCTATTGTTCAAGATATTTATGCTCAGGCAGGAAATGGTCCCAGAATAAATGTTTATTGGACTTTGCCAAAAAATGTTCGTCCTGCAATTACAAAGCTTTTACTTTACAGGGCAACTCAGCCAATTACAACTTATGCTCAGGTTGAAAAAATGACTCCGATTGCAGAGCTTTCTCCGGAGACAACGGGGTATACAGATACAATCAGTGATTTTAATGATTACTATTATGCTGTAATTGTGTGCAACGACCGTCCGTATGATTTAATTATGATTTCCATGAATGCAACGGTAACGGGTGCTCATCTTACTGCTGTAATTCCGGAAAGAAAGATTCCTTCTTATGAAGAGCCTGAAAAACTTTATCTTGATGGCGAAAAGCGAAAAACTCCGCTTCCATATATTGATTATGTTGAAGGAATGAATAAAGAGCAGCAGATTTCCGATTATACTGCAAAATCTACAACACAGTTCTATTCAGGTTCACAAAATAATAATACCGAAATTACACCATACTTTTTTGAAGAAGATTTGATTTCCCCTGATGGCGGTGATGATTTTATCCTGTTTGAGATTCTAAAAACAACCTTTGTTCAGGAAAAATACGAAGAATCAATCACAGAGTTCCAGAAGCTTACCAGTCTGAACATAAACAAAAATGTACTTAACCGAACATATTTCTACATGGCCGAAGCCCAGTTCTTTATAGGCAAATACGACGAAGCCGTAAAAAACTTTATAAATGCTTCACAGGCATATCCGCAGCTCACCAAAAAGTGGATTAATTACTCTCTGGACAAGCTGAAGTTGCCGGAATAAAAAAATAAAGATAAAAGAAAATTAAGTGAAAAAATAGCGAGAGGGAGAGGAACGCCTTTCAAAAACACTCTGATGTGCTGCCGCTTTAGCGGCAAACGTATATAGTTCCAAGGCACATCAGCGTGTAGCACGCTAGCGTGCGGTTTTGAAAGACGTAACTCGACTGGAAGCTATTTTTTTGAATAAAAATTGTTCTTTTATTTTTCGCTTTTTTATGATAATCTTACGCTATTATGTTAGAAGAAATTAAAATCCCGATTGAACAACTGCGCGAAGAAATTATGAATGTTTGGGGGCGTCTTTGACTCCGATGCCATAGACAAGGCAATTGCCGAAAAAGAAGCCCTTACTGGCCAACCAGGCTTCTGGGATGACCCTAAAGCAGCCGAAAAAGTCATGTCACAAATTAAAAAACTTAAAAATCGTGTTGAACCGTGGAGAAAACTCCTTTCAGATATGGATGATCTGGATACGATGTTTGAACTTGCCGTTGAATCGCAGGAAGCTTCCGATGAAGAAGAAGTCCGCACAATGTACGATTCTGCAAAATCAACCTTTGAAAAACTGAATATTCTTAATCTTCTTTCCGGCGAAGTTGACCAGAACGATGCTTATCTTACTGTACACGCAGGAGCCGGTGGAACAGAAGCCTGTGACTGGGCCTTTATGCTCAGCCGTATGTATTTAAGATGGTGTGAGCGTCACGGTTTTAAGACAGAAGTTGTAGATGAGCTTGAAGCAGAAGGCGGAATAAAATCAATTACAATTCAGATTACCGGTGACTATGTTTACGGGTACTTGAAGGGAGAAGGCGGTATTCATCGTCTTGTCCGAATCAGTCCTTTTGACTCAAATGCACGACGTCATACTTCTTTTGCTTCTGTTTACGTTTATCCTGTGCTGGATGATACAATTGAAGTTGAAGTAAAGCCTGAAGATTTAAGAATTGATACTTACAGGGCTGGCGGAAAAGGCGGTCAGCACGTAAATAAAACAGATTCTGCAGTACGCTTTACTCATATTCCGACAGGAATTGTTGTTGCGTGTCAGACAGAACGAAGCCAGATTTTTAACCGTCAGGCTTGTATGAGCATGCTCAAGGCCCGTCTTTACGAATATTACAGGGAACAGAAGGAAAAGGAAAACTCAAAGTTTGCGGCAGAGAAAAAGGATATTTCTTTTGGAAGCCAGATTCGTTCTTATGTTTTCTGTCCTTATACAATGGTAAAAGATCACCGTACAAAATATTCAGTAGGAAATATTCAGGGAGTTATGGACGGCGATCTGGACGATTTTATGAACGCTTATCTTGTAGCTAAATGGAAAGGTCTTCCAATGGATGGTGCAGGCGACGATGACGACGAAGTATAGTTTTTGTTTGAAAAAACTTACAGCATCTCTCATTATTTTCCTCTTTTGTGGGGTATGCTTTGCGGCACAGACAACTACAAGTAATACAAACTGGATTATTGCCGCAGAGCAGTTTGCCTCCACTCAAAAAAAGGCTGATCCAATTTCAAATGCTTTAACGATTGATATTCCAAACCGAATTCTGGAAAAGCTTGACAATTCACTGTTCAGGGAAATCCCGTCGGATGAAAGCTATGAACGCGAAACAAACAAGCTTAAAAACGACAGGCTTTCTTTATTTCTTCAGCTTTCAAATGCGGTAAAAAAAAGAGACGCCCTTGTTCTTGAAAACTATACAGAGCGTGAGCTTAAAACAAAGATTGCAGCAGAAGAAAAAACAATTCAGGAAATAAAAGATAAGATTGACGAAAACCTTAAGCAGCAGAAAGAGATTCGAGATAAGCTTCTTTCAAATAACGATTCCGGCAAAGATACAGACAGGCAGTCTCAGGGAAAAAATACTTCCGAAAAGAAGGATGGCAAACTGAACAGAACCTTTGAAGAATACAAGACGTTTTTTAAAAATGTTTTTGAAGATGAAGAAGAAGTTATCATTGAAAAAATAACTCCATATACAGGCGGTTCAAGCAATTCCGGCGGAACAGGTTTTTATACCAGGTCGTCTGCGCTGAATGAAGCAGATTATGGAAGCAAGGTTTTTGAAGACGAAATGCTTGCAAAAAAAATAAATGCACTTTTGTATGGTCAGATAACAATTTATGGCGATTACTTATTTGTAACGGCTACTGTAAGGGTATATCCCGGTGCAAAAGAGCTTGCAACTGTTTCTGAAGCAGGTTCAATAGAAGAGCTTGACCTTATATCAGACAGTATTGCACAGAGCCTTATTCCTTCTATAACAAACTCGCTGCCAATATCATTATATGTAAGTATAAGTCCGCCGGAAGCTGCGAAAAAAGCAATTGTTTATATTGATGAAGTAATTTATCAGAATAACGGAGAGCTTATTACTCTTGATTCAGGTGTTCATTTTGTTCAGATAGTTTCGGAAAATTACAGAACCGCAGGAACAACTTATTTCTTTAATGGAAATACAAAGTATCTTGTGGAAGTTGAGCTGGAGCCGTCTGTGCAGGGTGAGCTTTATTTAAGTCATTCAAAAAATCTGGCGGGAACCTTTTACCAGAATGGACTGACAACACCTCAATCAGAAGACGGAAAATCAGTGATTTCAATAAACGGAGATGTCGTTCTCGGTCAGTTTATTGCAGAAAACGGCGAAGGAGCATTTTTCTATATCCCTGAAAACATGATTACAAATCTTAATTCATTAGAAATAAATGCTAAGCCCTTTGACAGAAATGATTATATAGAAAAATACAGAAGGAAAAGCTACAACGCTTACAGTATTCTTATAATTTCACTTATTCCTCATTTTGTTGCAAAGGGACAGTACAAGGCCCGCGAAGGTACTGATAATGCACAGGTATGGAAAATTGCTTCAACTGCAACTTCAGCGGTGGCAATCGGCTGCGGTGCCTGGTTTGTATATAATCTTGTAAGATATTTTATAGCGGCAGACAGTGTTATTCCGGTACAACCGCATAAAGATAAAAAAGCAGATAAAAAACAAAAAGATAAAGAAAAAGAGGCAGAGAAATGAAAAAATCCTTTGGTGAAAAATTAAAATCTTTGTTTTCCAGGAAAGCAGCCATAGATGATGATTTTTATGATGAGCTTATTGAACTTTTAGTAGAAGGTGATATTGGAGCTAAGACTGCCTATACTATTGTTGATGAGCTTCAGAAAATCTGTTCAGATAATAAAATCCGCGAAGAAGATAAAATAATTCTGGAATTAAAAAAGCTTTTGCTTGCAGACGTTAAGGCATACACTCCCGAAATCCAGAAGGATAAAGTAAATGTCTGGATGGTTCTTGGCGTAAATGGTGTAGGAAAAACAACTTCTGTAGCTAAGCTTGCAAAATACTACAAAGATTCCGGCATTGAAAATGTTGTTCTTGCAAGTGCAGATACATTCCGTGCAGCGGCCATTGAACAGCTTGATTTGCATGGAGAACGATTAGGCATTCGTGTTGTAAGTCATCAGCATGGTTCAGATCCTTCTGCTGTAGTTTTTGATGCGGCTGAAGCGGTAAGGGCAAAGGGAGCAGGCCTTGTTCTTGCAGATACAGCTGGTCGTCTTCACAATAAGGAAAATCTTGTCCGCGAGCTTCAGAAGATTGATAAAACCTGCAAGTCTAAGGCTGATGAAGGCTGTTATAAAAAGATAATTGTTATTGATGCAACTACGGGCCAGAACGCTTTAAGGCAGGCAGAAGTTTTCAATGAAGCGGTCGGTGTAGATGCAGTGATTATGACAAAGTATGATTCTACCGCAAAGGGTGGAGTTGCCGTGACAATTGGCAGAGAGCTTGGCATTCCGGTAGCCTTTATTTGTACCGGCGAAAAATATGAAGATATAGACACTTTTAAACCGGAAGAATATATAAACGAGTTTTTGGGAATATGAGGAAGCTTTTTTTCCTGCTCCTGATTCTTTTGGGAGTTATGACAGTTTCATGTTCTCGTAAAAAGCTTTCGTTTTCTGAAAAGCCCACACAGGCGCAGGAATTGATTTTTCAGCTGGCAATGAAGCACAGGCTTGGAAAACCGGAAAGAAACGTAGGCAACATGTATTATCCCGAAAGGCTCGACAGGTTCTTTTTTTTACATACTCTGGAAAACGGTGAATCACTTTATCTTATAGAAAAATACTATCCGGATTGCAAGGGAAAAATAGACTGTTACAGTTTTAACTTCCCGGATTTTGATTCCGGCTCCTGGGTTGATTCCATGCTCGATTCAATTGAAGAGGAACGGCTTGCGGCAGAGTTGCTGGATTTGCTGGAAAATGATATGGAAGTACAGTCGCCTATAGAAGAATCTGTGTTAACTGCTGTGACCGAAGAAGCCCAGACTGAAGAGGGGCAGACCGGAGAAGCTGCTGGTGAAAAAGATTCACTTTCCGGCGAGGCTGTGTTAGCCGAAACTGACACAGAAGCGGCGGACGGTAACAAGGCAGAAGACGGCGGTGACCAAAGTGCTTTGACATCATCAGAAAAAGAAGAAACACAGAGCAGCGAAACTCAAAGCCCTGACCTGCCACCTGTAGAAGTTATCCTTACCGATTCCTTGAACAGACTGAAAAGCCTTGAATATGGAAAAGAAATTTTTGTTCCACAAGCAGCGGCCGGAAAATCTGTTGTAATTCATTCCTATGGACAAAAAGTTGTAAGAAATCTCTACGATTCACAGTTCCGACTTATCAAAAAAGAAACCTGGACTATTGCAAGTATAGAAGATTCAAAGATTGAAATTCAGGAAGAGTTTTTCTATGAAGGAAAGAGTGATAAAGCAAAACAAAGAATTGTAAAATCTTCAGAAAAAGAGCTTGATATTCTTTATGATAAAAACGGTCACGCTGTACAAAATAAAACTTATTTAATTTCAAACGGAAGCGGTGAGAGTAACGGAAACGGTGAAAAAAAACTTCTTAAGTCAGAAATGAAATGGACGTATGATGAAGACGGAAATCTTGTAAAGGAGCAGGGAACCGAGTATGAATATGCAGACGGAGTTCTTGTAAATCAGCGCTATAAGGAACAGGTTTACGTTCATACTAAAAATGCAAAGAAAGTAAAGAAAGGTGACAGTTCTGATAATGATGAAGCTGAGATTCCGCCAGTTTATGAATATTATGAAAACGGTAAGCTTAAAATCAGAACAGAGCATACAGCAAAAAATGATTACACTACAAAAATCTATTTTGAAGATGATTATGTAGTTACTACTTATTATGTAAATAATAAAAAGGTAAAGGATGTTTATACTGTGGGCGGCATTGTAAAGAGGACTAAGACTTATGAATGATAAGCTAAAAGCTAAGCAGAAGGATAAACAGAGTTATAATCGTTCTGGAAAAAGCTTTTTCTCTAACTTAAGATGGATAAATGATGTTTCCAAACGGTTTGCCCGTGTAGACCGAAAGGGCAGATCGGCTGTTACTTCTGTTCTTGCAACACTTGGAATCTGCTTTGGTGTTATGACCCTGATTGTAGTAATGAGCGTTATGAATGGTTTTCAGATGAGCTTTATTGATGCAATTATGGAAATCTCTTCCTATCATCTTAGGGTAACCGATTTACCGAAAGAAGAGGAAAACCTGCTTTATTCCTTGTGTGAAGAAAACCGAAACATTATTTCTGTAACACCTTTTTACGAAGCTCAGACTCTTATGACAGGAAAACGCGGCCGTGAAAATGCAGCAATTATCAGGGCGGTAAATCCTTCTATTTATACTCAGGATAAGGGCTTTTATGAACAGCTTAAAATTACGGGTGGAAGCTTTGACCTTTCCGGCGAAGATTCAATTGTAATGGGAGCTTCGCTTGCAAGAAAACTTAATGTCGGCGTTGGCGATACAGTGAATCTTCTTGTGCTTAGCGGTGGAAGCGATGTAAGTCTTTTTTCAGATGACAGAAACTTTAAGGTCACGGGGATTTATTCTTCGGGCTATTCAGAAATAAACAGCACTTATTGTTTTATAAACCTGCAGGACGGCGAAAAGCATTTTGGTGAGTCTGCAAAAAAAATCTACGGAATAAAGCTTAAAAACCGTAACGACGATATGCACACGGTAACCGTCCTACAAAAAAAACTAAAAGACGGAAAGATTCAATCCTGGCGAGATTACAATAAAACTTTTTTCGGGGCTTTACGCATAGAAAAAAATATGCTGCTTCTTCTTGTAGCTTTAATTTTTGTTGTAGTTGGAATTAATATCTATAATGGTATGAGAAGGCTTGTTTTTGAACGCCGCAGCGAAATTGCAATTCTTTCGGCAATTGGGGCCAGAAACAGCGAGATAAAATCAATTTTTATTATGAGAGGCTTTACAACTGGTGCAATTGGTGCTTTTTTTGGTGTAATTCTTGGACTCCTCATAAGTATAAACACAGACTTTGTTTTTAATCTTGCTTCGAGCTTTATGTTTTACGTTCAGTACTTTTTTACAGCAATTTTTTCTCCAGAAAACTTAATGTTTGTTCAGGAGAACTCAACCTATGCGGTTTATGCAAACATTCCTGCAAGAATCTTTTTTTCTGAAGTAGTGATGATTGCCCTGTTCGGAGTGGCTGCACCTTTATTTGCATCCTGGGCGGCCAGTAGAAATGTTCTAAAGCTTACAGTAGCGGAGGTTTTACACGATGAGTAATTCACAGGTAAATAATTCGGTTGAATCAAAAAATATAATCGAAATCAGCGGACTTGAAAAAACTTATGTAACAGACAGTGAACGACTTACGATTTTAAAGGACCTTGACCTTACGGTTGAAGCCGGACGTAAAATTGTAATTGCCGGTGAAAGTGGAAGCGGTAAAAGTACGCTGCTCAATGTAATTGGCGGTATAGATACTGTAACTGCCGGTACTGTAATTGCAGGAAAATGGAATGTCGGCAAGCTTAAGGAAGATGAAATTGCTGAATACCGTTCTTCTTTTCTTGGATTGATTTTTCAGTTCCATTATCTTTTAAAGGATTTTACTGCACTTGAAAATGTTTATATGCCGGCTTATATTGCGGGCGTGCCAAAAAAGGATGCAGTCGCAAGGGCAGAGCAGCTTCTTTCTGATGTTGGTGTAATTGACAGAAAGGACCATTTACCGTCGCAGCTTTCTGGTGGAGAACGTCAGCGTGTTGCAGTTGCCCGTTCGCTAATAAATGAACCGTCTTTGATTCTTGCAGATGAGCCTACAGGAAATCTTGACCCGGCAAATGCTGTTATGATTGGTGACCTTTTATTTTCTATGGTAGAAAAGTATCAGAAAACTCTTCTGCTTGTTACCCACGATATGAAGCTTGCAGAAAAGGGTGATGTCTGTTATACGATTGTAAAAGGCAGGCTGCAGAAAGTTGATTTACGGAGTGAAAAATAATGACGATTAAAGCTTCGTTAAAGTTTGCCCGTTCCCTTATCTTCCCGAAAACCGAAAAAAAATCTTCGGCAAGGCGCAGTCTGTTCGGGGCTTTACTTTGCATTGGATTGAGTATTGTTCCGCTTATCGTTGTTCTTTCAATTACAAATGGAATGATAAGCGGAATGACTGAAAGAATAATCGGATTGTCATCGAGTCACATTCAGGCCTATGTGGCAAGTAACATAAATGAAGTAAGTACGGCTGAAAACTTCAGGGCTTATGCAGAGGAATTAAAAAAGGTTGATGGAGTTTTGAACACTTATCCAGAAGTGAGTGTTACAGCTCTTGCGGCCGGAAAATCAATGCGTACCGGTATTCAGATTCGTGCGATGGATAAAGCTATTTTTACCCAGAACGAATCGTTTACAAAGCTGTTTACAGTTCTTGAAGGTTCTGTAGAAGATTATGCAAACGCCCCTGAAGATAAAGCTGCAAAGCCTGCTGTAGTAGGGCAGAAAATGGCAGAAACACTCAATCTCCACGCCGGCGACAATTTTAGAATAATCACCACAAAAACTGCAAATGGAAAGGTTTCTCCAAAGCTTACTTCGTTTAAGGTTTGTGCAATAGTTACTTCCGGCTATCAGGAGCTTGATTCACTTTGGGTATTTATCCCGATTGAATATGCCTATTCTTATCTTTCCCTTGATACTGCCAACTATACAATCATGATAGAAACCCCGGATGCCTTTGCCACCGAGCTTGTAAGAATCCAGCGCTTTATGCAAAAGCAGTTTGGAAAATATGCTAATTTTTACCGATGGGATCAGGTTCATTCTGCCGAGTTTGAAAACTTCTCTTCTACAAAGGTTATGCTTGTTTTTGTAATGATGCTGATTGTGCTTGTAGCTTCCATAAATGTTTCATCAGCAATTGTTATGCTTGTAATGGAGCGGCGTAAGGAAATTGCAATTCTTAAGAGCCTTGGAGCTTCTCCATCTGGAATTACGCTTTCTTTCCTTATAACAGGTATGGCATGCGGAAGCGGTGGTGTTCTTCTTGGATTGCCGGTTGGACTTTTAGCTTCTGTAAACGCAAACCAGATAGTGCAGTTCGTAGAAAAAATAGTAAATATGTTTGCTAAGGCGGGATATCTTTTAAAAGGAGTGCCTGCAAGCGAAATTACAGCCATAAAACTTATGGATCCTGCCTATTATCTTCAGGAAATACCGGTAGACCTTCCTTTTGCACAGATTCTGCTTATTGCGGGAGCTACAATTCTGCTTTCGCTTATAGTTTCTGTTATTCCAGCCGTAAAAGCAGGCAAAGAAAAGCCTCTTGATATTTTACGAAAAGCATAGAATAATAGCAGTCCTGAGCAGACCCCTTTCGGAAGAATTATTAAACTTACAGTGCCGATTTTCCCCCTTTCTGCCGATAATATAAAGACAATATTTTGAGGTGACAATTGATGAAGAACTTTTCTCCTCGTGCAAAAGAAATAATTGGTGTACTGGCACAGGACGAAGCCAGAAAACTTGGCAGCCGACAGCTTTTGCCAGAGCATGTAATTCTTGCATTATTAAAAAAACAGGAAGGATTAGGATATATGGTTTTTGAAAGACTGTTGCTTGATCCGTTAGATTTACAGAAAATAATAGAAAAATACTTTGAAAAGGAATCAAGAATACCAACTCTTGAAAAGCTTCCGTTAAGTCATCGTTATCAGCAGCTGCTTGATATTGCTGCAATTGAATCAAATGCACTCGAAAATGATTATATTGGAACCGAACATCTTCTTCTTGCAGCAATTCGTGAAGAAGGAAGCATAACTTCACGCTTTTTTGCCGCTGCCGATTACAATATGGCAGATGCCCGTTTTACAGTAATGGACTTACAGCATGAACAGGATTCTTCTATAAAACAGACACAGGCAGAAAACCTTGTAGATACAGTTTTTAAGAGTCTTTTTTCTGATGAAGTAAGCGAATATTTTAATCACCTTGATTTTTCTAAATCGGGTGAGGGTAAAAATCAGCAGAATGGCCAGGGCCAGCAGAATATTCGTGCAGATAAAACACAGCAGAAAAAGAAAGAGCTTTTCCTTATGGAGTTCTGCCGCGACCTTACAAAAATGGCACGGGAAGGAAAGCTTGATCCTGTTGTAGGAAGAAACAAAGAAATCCACCGGATAATTCAAATCCTTTCAAGAAGAAATAAAAATAATCCTGTGCTTACCGGAGAACCAGGTGTTGGAAAAACTGCAATTGTTGAAGGTCTTGCCGAAAGAATTGCTGAAGGAAAAGTTCCTTCTGATTTATTAAAGAAAAGAATCCTTTCGCTAGACCTGGCTTCTGTTGTTGCCGGAACAAAATACCGTGGTGAGTTTGAAGAAAGGATGAAGAAGATTTTGAATGATCTTCAGGAAAATAAAGACATAATCCTTTTTATAGACGAGCTTCACGCAATAATTGGTGCGGGTGGAAACGAAGGTACAATGGATGCTTCCAATATCATGAAGCCTTCTTTATCACGCGGCGAAATACAGATTATTGGTGCTACTACTACAAAAGAATATACACGCCACATAGAAAAGGATATGGCTCTGGAACGTCGTTTCCAGGTTGTTAAGGTTGAAGAGCCTGATACTTCAGATGCAGAAGAAATACTTGAAGGTGTAAAAACAAAATACGAAAAATATCATAACGTAGTTTATTCTGAAGATGTAATTCCAAGCATTGTACGTCTTTCAAAACGCTATCTGCCTGAAAAAGTATTGCCGGATAAAGCAATTGATATTCTTGATGAAGCTGGTGCTGCTAAAAAAATCCAGGAGGAAGAAAAGCCTTCTGAGCTGGCAGAGCTTGAAAAAATGAAGCAGGAGCTTGAAGAGCAGAAAAGAATACTCATAGAAGATCAGGATTATGAAAAAGCTGCTTATATCCGCGACAGGGTAATAGAATTAAGGAAAAAGCTTACCGTTTATTCAGAGTTTCTTGAAAAAAACAGAGTGGCAAAATCAAAGCTTGTTACAGCTGCCGATGTAGAAAGCATAATCAGCGAAATTACAGGTATTCCTCTGCACGAAATGAGTGTTTCAGAAACTGAACGAATGATAAAAATGGAAGATGAGCTTCATAACACTATAATCGGACAGAACGATGCAGTAAAAATCATTTCTGATGCAATCCGAAGAAGCCGCGCTGGAATCTCATCGCCAAAGCATCCTGTAGGTTCATTTATTTTCCTTGGACCAACTGGAGTTGGAAAAACACAGCTTGCAAAGGCACTTGCAAAATACCTGTTTGGAACCGAAGATTCCCTCATAAGAATAGATATGTCTGACTTTATGGAAAAGCATACCGCAAGCCGCCTTGTTGGAGCTCCTCCTGGATATGTAGGTTATGAAGAAGGCGGCGTGCTTACCGAAAAGGTTAGAAGACACCCATACTCAGTTGTCCTGCTTGATGAAATTGAAAAAGCTCACCCTGATATCTTCAATCTTCTTTTGCAGATGCTTGAAGAAGGTGAACTTTCCGACAATCTTGGTCACACTGTAAACTTCAGGAATACCGTCATCATTATGACAAGTAATGCCGGTGCAAGACAGATTACAAACGAAGGAAAGGTTGGTTTTGGAAGGCAGGAAGGAGTAATACCTTACGAAGAAATAAAAGCAAGCGCAATGAATGAGCTTAAAAAGCTTTTGAACCCTGAGCTTCTCAACCGAATAGATGATGTAATCATTTTTGATGCACTCAGCCGAAAAGAAATCTCTAAGATTGCGCAAATCCAGCTGGATGAATTAGCTCAGCGGCTTGCAGAAAAGAATCTTAAGATATCTGTTAAAAAGAAGGCTTTGGAATATCTTATTGAAAACGGCTACAATCCTTCTATGGGTGCCCGCCCTATGAAGCGTCTTATCCGTAAGGAAATTGAAGACCCTCTTGCAATGGAAATACTAACAAACAAGAATAAAGAGTATGACCTTGTAGTTGTTGAATGTGTTAAAAACAAGTTGAAAGTAAAGCTGAAAAGTAGTAAAACAGATTCAAAAGAAAAAGAATCTGTCGCAGTAAAAGGAACTTCCGGCAGAAAGTTGGAGCTTTAATAAATGAAAAAAACTTTACTTTGTTTGTTTTTGTTAGTTTCTTCAGTTGTTTTGTTTGCTGACGAAGCTGTAAAGAGTGTACGATTAGGACTTTTAAATGGTCCAAGCTGCATTCCGGCTGCATATCTGGTAGAAAACTGTAAGGAAATTGAAGGTGCAAAGGTAACTGCCGAAAAGTTTGCAGATGTTCCTGCACTTCTTCCAAAAATGCTCAAGAACGAAATTGACATTGGTTTTATGCCGCTGAATGTTGCTGCAAAGGTTTATAATTCTTCAGGTGCAGTTGTCTGCTGCGGAATTACAGGAACAGGAAATCTTGCACTTATTACAAAAAGCAGCGATGTAAAACGCTTTGACGACCTTAAAGGAAAGACTGTTTATGTAGCAGGTCAGGGAGCAACTCCTGAGTATATGTTCAAATACCTGCTCGAAAAAAACGAAATCAAAACTAACTCAAAAGATGGCGTAACACTTTCTTTTTCAATTCCAACCGCTCAGATTGTACCGCAGCTGCTTGCCGGAAAAATCCAGTATGCTCTGGTGCCGGAGCCTTTTGCAACAATTGCCCGCATGAAGTCAAAGGAAGTTGTTGTTGCAATTGATATTCAGGATGAATACGAATATTTTAATGGAAAGGGCAGCACTTATCCGCTTACAGTAATGGTTGTACGAAAAGGTTTTGCCGAAAAGAACAAGGATTTACTCGATGCCTTTTTGAGGAAATACGAAGAATCCTGCAGCTGGACAATAAGGTATCCTAAAGCTGCCGGTGAATTATGCGAAAAGCTGGAGTTTGGACTTGCAGCGGGAGTTGTAGCAACTTCAATTCCAAGAGCAAATTATGTTTTTGTTTCTTCTGAATATGCCAGAAAAGAAGCAGAAAATCTTTTAAATCTTTTCCTGCAGAATGATGAAGCTTCTATCGGTGGAAAATTGCCTGATGACGGTTTCTACTTCAGATAGTATATAATTTAATTTAGATAATGAGTATGGACAGACAAAAGGTACAAAAGTGCATTGCATATATTTCTTCTGTTTTCCTGATTCTGATTATCTGGGTGATAGCCGCTAAAAAAACAAGCTCTTCACTTATTCTGCCGTATCCATCTCAGGTAATTAAGGTTATGTGCAAACTGTTAAAAAGCCCTGAGTTCTGGAGCAATTTTTTACTTACATTTTACCGCTGCATAGTTTCATTTTTAATTTCACTTGTTCTTGGTGTTTTAATTGGCCTTGCGTGTGCTTTATCAGCTTTCTGTAAAAGAGTTTTTGAACTGCCGATTGCAATTGTAAGGGCAACCCCGGTAGCGGCTGTAATTCTTATTGTTTTGTTCTGGTTTAAGTCTACTAACGTTCCGATTATTGTTTCAATCCTTATGACTCTGCCGATTATGATAACTTCTGTAATAACCGGTGTTTCCGAAGCTGATAAAAAACTGCTTGATATGGCTCAATGCTTTTCATTATCAAAAAAGGATTGCTTTAAGTACATCAAGCTGCCCGCCGCAATTCCTTTTATTTTGAATGGCGCAGTTTCTGCCTTCGGGCTTACCTGGAAGGTTGTTGTAGCAGGTGAAGTTTTGAGTCTTCCTGTTCGTGCTGCCGGAACCCTGCTTCAGCGTTATCAGGTTCATCTGGAATCAGCGTATGTTCTTGCAACTGCAATTATTCTTGTAACGTTCAGCTATCTGCTGCAGGAGCTGTTTGCGTTTTTTGTAAAAAGGTATTTGAAAAAAGGATTATGATTATGCCGGAAACAAAATCTCCACTTTTACAGATAAGTCAGCTCATAATAAGGCAAAAAGAAAACATCCTTTTTCATAATTTTAATCTTGTGATTGGTGAGAATGGTGATAAAGGGGACAGTCCTGATGTAAACGGAGATGTAAACGGGGACAGGCTTGGAATTTATGCACCTACCGGAACGGGTAAAACAACGCTTCTTAACTGGATTGCCGGAATAATGCCGGAAGGAGATGCAATTCAAATAGAAGGCAGTCTTAAAAAAACAGAAAACCTTACCACCTCGTATGTTTTTCAGGAACCTAGGCTCATTCCTTCTGTTACGGTTTTAAAAAATGTGATGCTTCCTCTGGAAAGAGCCGGCGGTAATTCAAAGGGTGGAAAAAAGGAAGCTGCAGAAAAGGCCCGTACAATGCTTGAAAAGCTTTTTCTGGGCGATAAGCTTGACTGTATGCCCGAAAAGCTCAGCGGTGGAGAAAAGCAGCGTGCTTCAATTGCAAGGGCGTTTGCGTACCCAGGAAAGCTTCTTCTTATGGACGAGCCTTTCCATTCCCAGGATGATGAAAAACGCGGATTACTTATTGAGATTACAAAAGAGCTTGTAGAAAAGGAAAACCGGGCTCTCATCATCATCAGCCATAATAAAGAGGATTTGGTAGAACTTGGCTGCCGGATAATTACCGAAAAAGATTTCATTTGTAGAGATTAGCGTTTTATTCTATAATATATATAATATGAATATGTGAGGAAAATATGATAAAAGAGTTTTTGCAGTACGAAACAGTCAGGAACAATGCATTAAAGCTGGCAAATAAAATATATAAAGATGGCTTTTTCCCTGATGTAATTTACTGTTCACTTCGCGGTGGTGCATATATGGCAAACGTTATAAGCGAATATTTTAAGATTCTTGCAAAGGTAAAGAAGTTTCATCCGGTGCTTTATGCAGGTGTTGTTGCACGTTCTTATTCAGATATTGCACAGCATACAAAGGTATTTATTGACGGCTGGACTTATCCGCCTGAAAACCTGCGACCGGGAGACAAAATCCTTCTTATAGATGATATTTTTGATTCAGGCCGAACAATCAACTGCCTTGTAGAAACTCTTATGAACAGCCGCGGTATTCCTCGTGAGGACATAAAGGTTGTTGTTCACGATTACAAATATTTTACATATTATAATGAGCAGCTTCCAATCCAGCCTGATTATTATTGCCGCAAGTTTGAAATTACTAAGCCGGAAGAAAACCGCTGGATTCATTACATGAGCCATGAGCTTGTAGGCCTTTCAAAAGAAGAGCTTGAAAAATATTACTTTAAGGATGATCCTGAGCTTATAGAAGTTCTTGATCCATATTTAGGAAACAAATAGCTTAATGAAAAAAATCTTTGCTGCCATCATCTCCTTTTTCCTCTTTTTTGCTTTGAATGCACAGAGTTCTGGCAGCAATACAATAAAAGTACTCAGCCCTGTAGAAGGAAGCTGGTGTAACAAGCAGATGCTCATTATTGATAATGAGGATAACGGTGACTATTATTATTCACTCAATGGTGCAGACCCGGAAGCCTTTGGTTTTGCGTATGACGGACCGGTACTTATAGATTTGACTGGTGAAATCACGCTGAGAATTAAAAAAATAGACAAAAGAAAGATTGAGAAAAAAATTGTTTTTACAGTTCACCAGGACGAAGGCTTAAACACAACGTATAAATCATTTATAGACACATTTTATGATTCCGGAATATATAATTATACATCTGGCACCGAGCTTGAGATTCCTGAAGATTTAATGTACAGCTTTGGACTTCCACCTGATTCTTTTATTCAGGGACAGCGTCTTGTCATTTCAGAAAAATCTGTACTTATCCGCTATATTCCGTGTGTCTTATACGATAAGCTGAGCTACAAAAAATGGCGCTTTGTAATAAAGACCTTCCCGCAGAATGCTGGTGCTTATTCAAGACGCGATGTTCCTTTTACAATTACAGATTGGGATACAATCACCTTTGTAGACCAGGACCTTATTTACAAGGTTGATTCTGAATACTGGGGCCTTCCAAAAGAGCCGCGAAAAATCAGCAGAAACACAAGCCATATGATTTCGTGGCAGAGCATAGATTACGAGTTTGGAAATCCAATTGAATACTTTGTTCTTCCTCCAAAGCCGGAGCTTGTAAAATCTGAAGATTCAAGCGGTGCAATCATTTATTCGTTTGATGGAGATAATTCTTATTCGTTCAGTGTACTTTCCGATTCTGATTACGACTATCAGGAATTGTATAAAACACTTGGAATAGATACATTCTATGGCGATAATGCACAGGGCGAAGTAGAAGTTGGCATTTTTTCAAATGCAGTTTATCAGGGAAAAACTAAGATTTCTTACGGTATAAACAAACGTCCACCTGCACAACCGGAAATTAAATCTTCTGCACAGTCATTTTATTCGCGGACTCCTGTAAAGGTAACAATAAATGGTGAAGCTGGAAGTGACTTATACATTTCTACAAGCTATCCGTATTTTGTAAAGGATACAAGCTCAACGTATTCTCCTAACGACAAGGTGTTCAATCAGGTAAAAATGTCCGACTGGAAAAAGTCAGATTCCAATACAATCCAGCTTTTGTTTGAACCTCAGGGAGAAGGTGCGGCTTATTATAAAATAAAGGCATATTCATTGAACGGCTACAATAAGGGAAGCGTTACCGAGTACAGCGTTATAATCGACCAGTATAATTATTATTTTGATGAATCCGCAGATGCTTCTGTTGCAGACGGCACGGCAGACAGACCGTATACCTCATTCCTGCAGTGTGTTGAATCTGTAAATAACGGCCGCTATGCACGGCTAAGGATAAAAGGTCCACTTAAAATGCCTGATGAGCAGATTACGTTCCTTTCTAACTGTGAGATTGTAAACGATGGAAATGCCGTACTCCTGTTTGGAAAAGACAGTTCTATTGTTGTAAAAAATGCTTCGTTCTCAATTGACAGCTGCAGAATAGAAGCTGATTATTCTGATGATAAAGCCTTTAACAGAAGTTCACGAATAATCAAGCTGGAAAATGCAGTTCTTGATATTGCAAATTGCCAGATTTCAACTCAGTTTGGAAGAAACGGTACTTTTATAGACAGCTATAATTCTGCAATTAAGATGAGTAAAAACATTGTTGCAATAAGCGCAAAGGTTTACGCTTCGTTTGTTTCCGGTGTAAAGACAAAACTCAGTCTGCGCGATTCTTCTGTAAACCTTACTTCGGAAACAAGTGTGGGACTTTCTTTGAATGAAGGTGATGTAAATCTAAAAAACAATTCGTTTAAGGTAATCGGACAGAAGGGGCGTGCTGCTGAATTGTTCTCTGTTCGCGGTACTGTAAGCGATAACTCATTCAGGGCAGAGCTCAAGAAAACTGAAAATGCAAATCCTGTTTTTAAGGATGCGGGTTCAAACGTAAAAGAGCAGAATAATGAGTACTTTGGATTCTAACATTCTTTTTGTGGGCTTTGACGAAGCGGGCAGAGGACCTCTTGCAGGACCCGTATGTGCAGCTGCCGTTATTTTACCCGCTGATTTTCCAGTTGAAATATTAAATGACTCAAAAAAGCTTTCCGAAAAAAAACGTATTGCTGCAGAAGCTGTAATAAAAGAAAAGGCCTGTTGGGGAATAGGGCTTGTTGATCATAAAATAATTGATAAAACTAATATTCTGGAAGCTAGTATGCTGGCAATGAAGCTTGCTTATGAAGAAATGATAAAAAAACTTCCCGAATGGTGTAAACAAAATGGAATGGATTTTTCTGCGGTAAGTATAAGTGGCATTACTGATGGAACTCGCTGTCCTGAGGTTCCTGTACCATGTGTTTGCGAACCAAAAGCGGACGGAAAATATCCGTGTGTTATGGCAGCTTCAATTCTTGCAAAAACTTGCCGTGATAATATTATGATTGAAATGGATAAGCTGTACCCTGAATACGGCTATAAAAAACATAAGGGCTATCCTACGGCTGAGCATAGAGCTGTATGCCATAAGATAGGCCCTTCACCAATTCAAAGAATGTCGTTTAAGTATTAG